>Ga0315284_10001681_pt1 | contig 31587 bp, 26 predicted proteins | sample YL17G09_16_MG_FD_203696 | JGI IMG/M metagenome (GOLD analysis project Ga0315284, IMG submission 203696) | Sediment microbial communities from Yellowstone Lake, YNP, Wyoming, USA - YL17G09_16 | ecosystem: Environmental > Aquatic > Freshwater > Lake > Sediment | place: USA: Wyoming | collected...
CAACGCTCGATTCCATACCCACTCCAACCGCTCTGGCCGTTACGGCACGCTACGAATTGCTGGGGGAAGTCGGCCGCGGCGGCATGGGCATTGTCTACAAAGCCCGCGACCGCGAGACTGGCGACCTGGTTGCCCTAAAGGTGATGAAGCCGGAGATTGCCGCCGATCAGGCGGCGGTCGAGCGCTTCAAGAACGAGCTGCTGCTGGCCCGCAAGATCACTCACAAACACGTCTGCCGTATCCACGAGTTGTTGCGCTTCGGAGATACCGTCGCCATCTCGATGGAATACATCGAGGGTGAGAGCCTGCGCGCCTTCCTTCGGCGCTACGGCAGCGCCTCGATCCGCACCGGCATCGAGTGGGCGCGGCAGAACTGCGCGGCCCTTGCCGAAGCGCACGCCCAGGGGGTTGTGCACCGCGACCTGAAACCCGAGAACATCATGATCACGGGCGATGGCGAGGTCAAGGTGATGGATTTCGGCATGGCCCGCTCGCTGGCCGCCGACACGCTGGCGACCGCGACTATCAGCGGCACTCCCGCTTACATGAGCCCCGAGCAGGCGCAGGGGAAGAAGGCCGATGCGCGCAGCGACATTTACTCGCTGGGCATGGTGATGTACGAGCTGTTCACCGGGAAAGCGGCGCTGCGCGCCGAAACGCCGGTGGCCCTGGCGCTGAAGCAGATTCACGAGACGCCGACGGCGCCGCTCGAAGTCGAGCCGCATTTGCCTGCTTTCCTTGACCGGGCGATCCGGAAGTGCCTGGAGAAAGACCCGGGCAAGCGCTTCCAGGCGGTGGTGGATCTGGAGGCCGCGCTCAGCGAGCAACCGGCGGCGCCTGTCGTGGAAGCCGGCGAGCCGGAAGTGCCGCCCCGTCTGGCCAACTGGCAGCGTTCCGACTACGCGCTGCTGCTTATCGGAATCGCGGGCCTGCTCTGTTTTCTGGCGCTGCACGACCGGGTTTTGCCGGTCTCGCAGATGAGGCTGCAGATCGACGCTCTCGGCGCCCGCCGCGTGGCTGAGGACGCGGCGGCGCGCCTGAAGCAGCGGTTCCCCCCACTTTGGGAGGCGGAACTGCAACCGCGAACCGAAGCCTATCGGGAGTGGCTCGAAGCCCGGTTCTTTCTGCTCGTGAAGAGGCCGGTCAGAACAGCATGGACGCCGGACCTGGCGGCGTGGCGGCTGAGCTTCAGTAGCTGGGACGAGCGGGCGTTGGCGGGCGTCCAGGCGGCGCCCCAGCACTTTGCCGTCATCGACACCCAGGGCAAAGTGGAGCGCATTTACTTTGCCGAGACAAGCGTGCAGGTTCCCGCCGGCTACCAGGCGCCTGGCATTGAGGTACGCCGGGCGGCGGCGCGGCAGGCCCTGGAAGCCATCTGTGGCCCGCCCCCGGCCGCGTTTCAACTGCGCGAAACAATCGACGGAGAACGCCGCGAGCGCTACACAGTTGCCTGGAGACCGCGTTCCCCTGGGACGCCATTCGTCCCGCAGGTGACGCTGGTTGCCGAAGGCGTGGTGGACGTGTACTGCAGGCAGCCGGCTGTTTTGCCGGACGTTCAGTTCATCGTGACCTTCACGAAGTTACGCACGTATTGGGCGAATGGCGTCTGGCTCTTTCGGATCCTGTTCTGCGCCGGCCTGCTAGCCGCGTTCCTTGTCGGGCGCTCCTACAATTGGCCGCTGATGAGAAACCACTTGCCGCTGGCAGTGTGCGTTGGCCTGGCTGGTACCTGGCTGTTTGCCGGCGGCCTGATGTCCAGTTTGGCGGCCGGGCCCTTTGTGGTGCTGATTGTTGGCGTGGCCGCCATCGGGCTGGTGTGGATCGGCCTGGCCACCGTCGAACAGCAGTCGCGGCGCTGGGCGCCGCAGCGGATCGCGACCTACGCGCTGCTGTGGCGCGGGCGCGTGCTTGAGCCGGCAGTGGGTCTGGCCGTGGTGCGCGGCGCGTTGGCGGGCATCGGCCTGGCTGGGCTGCGGGTGTTAATGGCACGTGGCGGTCTCGCCCTGGTCGGCACCTGGTGGACGCGACGCGGCCCCGGGTTCATGTCGCCCGTGTTTCTCGATCCCGATGCCGTGGGCCAAGCGTTGGCAAGCGTGTCCCCGGCCGGTTCGGTGCTCGGGTTCTTCCTGTTCACCAGCGTGGTCCTCGGCATCATCGCAGCAGGGCTTCCGCTGGCGTACTACTCAAGGAAATACGCGCGGGAAAAGGTCAGGCGGCAAACACTGTGGGTTGCCAACCAGGTCGGCGCCGTGATTCTGTTCGGAGCCTGGGACCTGCACCTGGCCGACTTTCTCCCCCGGCCCATGGGGACCTTCTTCGGATTGGTGGTTTTCGCGGTTCTGCTGGCTTGGCTGGTGGTCCGCTATGATTTGCTGACCGCCGCCTTCGCCATCGGCACCGCTGTCTTGTGGAACGTCAACTACCCGCTGCTGATTTTCTTCCGGGAAGTAGGCAATAGCGCCTACTGGGCGATCTTTGTTGGCTGGGGACTATTGGTGCTTCTGGCCGCTGCCGTTGCCTTCCGGTCTGCGCTGGCCCGCGCCCGCCAGCGCCTTGTTTCCGACCTCCAGTAAGCTGCGGCGCAATCCGAGCCGCCCGGCCTGCACCATTCACCAAGGAATGGGAACGGGCCACGTCCCCGAGCCTGCGGGCCACAGCGTGTTCGGGTACAATCGCGGCATGCGCGTTGTGGTGCTGCTTTTTTTGGCGTGTTTGTGTCCAAGCGCGGCCGTCACCTGTCCGGGGCTCGCGGACGAGCGTCCGCGGCAAGGCATTACAGGCGCTTCGCTGAATCAACCTGCGGGCCAGAATAGGCTGGAGAGGAACCCGGAGCCTGGCGGGCCGGCACAATACGCTCCGTCCATTCAGTTCCCGCTTGAGGCGGGAACACGCGAGTTGCCGCAGCCAGGCGCTGCGGGGCTCTGGGACCAGGACCTGCTCGTCCACCGGGTCGCTGCGGATGGCAGGGTTGAGCGGCTGGCGACGTTCCCGCGCGGCGGGGTGGCCGCCCTCACGCGCATGAAGGACGGCCGGCTCGTCGCCGCCCACCAGTATTTTCCCGAGAATTCGGAGATTATCCGGGTCAGGCGCGGCGGCTCCAGCCGCGCGTCTCGACAAGCTGCCGCACCTGCTCCCGGATCTGATCGCGGATCTCCCGGACCCGCTCGATGGGCTGCCCCTTGGGATCCGCCAGCGGCCAGTCTTCGCGCTGCAGCCCTGGAACCACCGGGCAGCTTTCACCGCAGCCCATGGTGACCAGCAGGCGGGCGCCGGCGGCAAGCTCGGCGGTAAGCAGCCGCGGTGTTGAGCCGGCAAGGTCAATACCCGCTTCGCGCATCGCCTCTGCCACTTCCGGATGAACGCGGTCGGCCGGTTGCGTCCCGGCCGAAACCGCCTGCGCCTGGGTTGGATCCGCCAACTGGTTGAAGAAAGCCGCGGCCATCTGCGACCGCCCGGCGTTGTGCACGCATGCGAAAATCACCCGCTCCATCAACTGCCGCCTCGCTGTTGAATCTCTTGTCATAGCATATGCACATATGCAAATATAGCACAGTGGCAGCCGGCCTCAAAGCTCGCGAAACGGAAGAAGCCCAGATGCACCGGGCAGGTTCCGCACCGCAATCGGCGGCGCGGGCCTCAACGACCGGGCGCCGGCCGCGGTTCGCCGGCGTGTGGCGGCCGTTGCTGGCAGGCGCCCCACTCCTGCTCGTTTGGTGGCTGGTGTACCGAAACTTGGCGCCGTTCGCCGCCTGGGTGACCTACCAGGTGCTGTCGCTCAAGCCCGGAGGCCTGGCCGGCGCGGCGGAGTTCTTCCTCTACGAGACGCCGAAGGTCCTGCTGCTTCTGGTGCTGGTGGTGTTCGGCGTGGGGGTGATTCGCTCCTTCTTCACGCCTGAGAGGACCCGGCAGATTCTGGCCGGAAAACGCGAATCGGTAGGCAATGTCATGGCCGCCGGCCTCGGCGTCGTCACCCCGTTTTGTTCCTGTTCCGCGGTGCCGCTGTTTCTCGGCTTTGTGACCAGCGGCGTGCCTCTTGGGGTCACCTTTTCGTTCCTGATCTCCGCACCCATGGTCAACGAAGTCGCGCTGGTCCTGCTGTTTGGCCTGTTTGGGTGGAAGGTGGCCGCGCTGTACGCGGGCACGGGCCTGATGATTGCCATCGTTGCCGGATGGACCATTGGGCGGCTCCACATGGAAGGACATGTCGAGCCCTGGGTCTATTCCGGGCCGGTCGCCGGCCACACGCAGCCCGGCGTCCGCATGGAATGGGCGGAACGCCTGCGTTACGGGCGCGATGCGGTGCGGGAAATCGTCGGAAAGGTGTGGCCCTTCGTGCTGGTGGGCATCGCGGTCGGAGCGGGCATCCACGGGTACGTGCCGGAAGGCTTCATGGCGTCGATCATGGGCAAGGCCGCCTGGTGGTCGGTTCCGCTTGCCGTGCTCATCGGCATTCCGATGTACTCGAACGCGGCCGGCATCATCCCCGTGGTTCAGGCCCTGCTCGGCAAGGGAGCCGCACTCGGCACGGTCCTGGCGTTCATGATGTCGGTGATCGGTCTTTCGCTTCCCGAGACGATCATTCTGAGGAAGGTCCTGAAACCGGCTCTCATCGCCACCTTTGTCGGTGTCGTCGGCTTCGGCATTTTGATTGTTGGGTATTTATTCAACCTGCTTTTGTAGCACCAGGAGATAGAAGCATGATGAAGATCAAGGTGTACGGTCCGGGTTGCGCGCGCTGCAAACAGACAGAAGAGGTGGTTCGGCGCGCCTTGGCCGAGACGGGCGTACAGGCGGAAGTCGAAAAGGTGAGCGACATTCAGGCTCTGGCCGCGGCTGGCATCCTCATGACGCCGGCCGTTGCCGTGAACGAAGTCATCAAGGTAGCAGGACGTATACCCAAGCTGGACGAAGTGAGGGCTTGGGTCAGCGCGCGCTAGCGCCGCGCACCCCGGAGGGAGTCAAATATGCGTGAACTAGAAGACTATTTCAAAGCTCTGGCCGATGCGAACCGGCTGCGCATCATGAACCTGCTGCTGCACGGTGAGCTTTGCGTGTGCGATATCCAGCGGGTCCTCGAATCGCCCCAACCCAACGTGTCGCGCCATCTCGCTTCGCTGAGGCACGCCGGTTTGGTCCTCGACCGTCGCGATGGCCTGCGCATGTTCTATCGTCTTAACAACACAAACGCCCCTGTTCTGGGCGGCCTATTCGAGTTCCTGCGGGCAGCATTCGCTCGCGAGAAGGCGCTTCAGGACGATGTCCGCAAGCTCAAGCAAGCGATTCGGACCGGCCACTGCACGATGACCGAGTGGCGCCCCTACGGCGCTATTGAACGAGCCACGCAGCAGGAGCAGCAGGTGTAGCGAGCCAGCTCTGGTTAGCTGGCACCAGTGGGTGCCGCGCATCGCAGGAAGCCGGACACCAATCGCAGGCTGGGCAATCGGCGTCTTGAAGGGATTGCAAGGGGCAGCGGAGAAATCAAAATGAAGCAATCAACGTCGTCACGTCTCTCGTTTCTGGATCGCTACCTGACACTGTGGATCTTCGCCGCGATGATCGTGGGTGTCGCCGCCGGTTACCTGATTCCCGGCATTGTTCCGTTTCTGAACCGATTCAGCGTCGGGACCACCTCGATCCCGATCGCTATCGGTCTGATTCTGATGATGTATCCGCCGCTGGCCAAAGTGAAATACGAGGAGATGGGCCGCGTGTTCGGTCATCGCAAAGTTCTGGCGTTGTCGCTTGTTCAGAATTGGGTGGTGGGTCCCATTTTGATGTTCGTTCTCGCCGTTACATTCCTTCGCGACAAGCCCGAGTATATGACGGGGCTGATCCTGATTGGTCTGGCCCGCTGTATCGCGATGGTGATCGTGTGGAATGATTTGGCGCGCGGCGATCGCGAGTACTGCGCGGGTCTTGTCGCCTTCAATTCAATTTTCCAGGTGTTGCTCTTCTCGGTCTATTCATACTTCTTCCTGGCCGTAGTACCGAATTGGCTCGGAATGACGGCGGTCCGGGTAAACATCTCCATGCGCGACATTGCGGGGAGCGTGTTTGTCTACCTCGGCATTCCATTTATTGCCGGTATCGTGACCCGGTTCAGCCTCGTGCGGATCAAGAGCAAGGACTGGTACCAGACGAAGTTCATTCCGAAGATCAGCCCTATCACACTGATCTCGCTGTTGTTCACGATCGTGGTGATGTTCTCGCTGAAGGGCGCGATGATCGTGCAACTGCCGTTTGATGTGGTCCGGATCGCTATTCCGCTGACCGTTTACTTCCTGTTGATGTTCTTCGCTTCTTTCTGGATGAGCAAACAGGCCGGTGCAAACTATGCGGAGTCGACAACTTTATCGTTCACGGCCGCATCGAACAACTTCGAACTGGCCATTGCCGTCGCCATTGCTACGTTCGGTATCGATAGCGGCGCCGCGTTCGCGGCCGTCATCGGTCCGCTGGTCGAGGTTCCGGTCCTGATCTCCCTAGTCAACGCCGCCCTCTGGATCAATCGCCGGTACTTTGGCGGACGGTTTGAAACGGTGACGGCGTGCCGCGAACAGGAGGCGTAGCCATGCCGCAGATAGCCACAAAGGGATCCTCGCTTCGGAACCTGCTCGGGGATGGAACCGATCCGGTTGCCGTCTTTCTACTGGGTCACGGCCAGGAAAATGGCGCATTCGCCAGGTTCGACCCGGTGCGAGGTCACCGGTACTGCCAGGCGCTGATGAAGGCGCGGCACGGCGAATCGGTTTTGTTGGAACCCGCCGGGCTGTCTTGCCCTGCCGCGGCTGCGGCCTTCGGTTTCCGTCTGCTGCCGGCGCAACTGGCGAACGGCAAGGGGCTGGTGGGATTCGGGATTGTCGCCGACGAGGCGGTGGGTGAGCGCATGTTCGCCGGCATGCCCCGGCTCGCCGACAGCAGCATTGCAGGCATCGCGCTGTGCCCGTTGCGCTTCGCGCCTCGTGTCCCGGACGTGGTCGTGGTGGAAGGCCCGGCTGAGGTACTGATGTGGCTGCTGTTGGCCGACCTGAACGTCCATGGAGGCGAGCGGCGAACCGGAAACACGGCCGTTCTTCAGGCGACTTGCGTGGACGCAACTGTCATTCCCCATCTTGAACAGCGCTTGAATTTCAGTTTGGGCTGCTATGGCTGCCGCGAGGCCACGGACCTGACACCGGGCGAGACCGTGCTGGGGTTCCCCGGCGCGTTATTAAACCCGTTGCTCGGCGCACTGGAAATGCTACGTGCGAAGGCGATTCCACGTTCGCGGGCCAAACTGGCTCACGAGTGCCTGGCTGGCGCCTGGTCTGAAGGGAGTGAAAGCGAGACATAAGCTTTCCGACGGAAGCAACGTGCCCAAACGGAAGTTTGCAATGAGCAAGGAACTGGAATGCTGCGGCCGGATGGTCTGTCGATTCCGGACGACAACTTTCAGTAACAGGAGCAGAGATAACGATGACCAAGCTTCAGGTTTATGACCCTCCCATGTGCTGCGCGACGGGCGTTTGTGGGCCGAACGTCGATCCGGTTCTGCCGCGGTTCATGGCTGATCTCCATTGGCTGGTCAACGAGGGCGTAGCGGTGGAACGCTACAATCTGGCGCAGGACCCTCAGGCCTTTGCCGCTAATGAAGCGGTGAAAAACGCATTATCGATAGAGGGCAATGAGTGCCTGCCGTTGATCGTCGTGAACGGCATGATTGCAAGCCGCGCGTGCTATCCCTCGCGGGAGGAACTCGCGCGACTAACCGGCCTTGTTGAGAAGGCGCCGGCCGGCTTGTATACGGAGGCGGTCGCGGAACTGGTGGCCATCGGCGCGTCCATTGCGTCCAATTGCGAGGTTTGCCTGAAGTACCACTACGATAAGGCGCGAAAGCTGGAGGTTTCTAATGAGGATATGGAGCGGGCCGTGAAAACGGCTCAGGCCGTGAAGGAGAGCCCGGCGCGCTCGATCCTCGAACTGGCGGGCCGTCTGCTCGGCCGCGGAAAGGCTTCGGCCTCGCTTCCCGTCATCGGCGGTTGCTGTGGCCCGGAGAGTTCCCAGGGGAAAGAGACTGGGGGGTGCTGCTCGTGAACACGACGGTCGGTTTTTTCCAGACGGCGACGCGGATCGTCTTTTTCACAGGGAAAGGTGGCGTGGGCAAGACTTCTCTTGCCTGTGCCATGGCAGTTGCGCTTGCCGACCGGGGTCGCCGCGTTCTTTTGGTCAGCACCGACCCGGCCTCGAACCTGGACGAGGTGCTCGGCACCGAGCTGGCCGGAACGCCCAGGCCGATTCCCGGCGCCGCGGGCCTCTTCGCGGTAAATATCGACCCGGAGGCCGCTGCGCGCGCCTACCGGGAGCGTGTTGTCGGACCTTACCGCATCCTGCTTCCCGAGGCTGCGGTGGCCTCCATCGAGGAGCAGCTCTCAGGCGCGTGCACCACCGAAATTGCCGCCTTCGATGAGTTCAGCAAGCTGCTCGGCGATCCGAGCACGACTTCGTCCTTCGATCATGTGATCTTCGACACGGCCCCGACCGGCCACACCCTGCGCCTGCTGAAACTGCCCGCCGCATGGACGGGTTTCATTGCCACGAATACCACCGGCACATCGTGCCTGGGACCGTTGGCAGGATTGCAGGCTCAAAAGGATTTGTACCAATCGACAGTGCGAGTGCTTTCCGACGGCTCCGCCGCGACTGTAGTGCTTGTGAGCAAACCCGAAACTTCCGCATTGCAGGAAGCCGAACGAACTCGCTTGGAACTCGCGGAACTCGGCCTGACGAACCAATGGCTCGCTTTGAATGGTATCTTCGCGGCGCAAGACAGTACGGACGAGGCCGCGCGCGCATTGGAGCAGAGAGGCCGGAAGGCACTCGATCAGATACCGGCCGGATTGGCGCAGATGCCTCGCTGCGAGGTGCCGCTGCTGTCCTTTGCCCCGATGGGAGTCGAGCTGCTGCGCCAGTTCTCTGCGCCTGTTCGTACTGGAACGGCCCCGCGGTTGAACCATGCCGCAAGAGCGTTGCCCCCATCGCTGCGGCCTGTCATAGATGAGATCGAGCGGCGCGGACGCGGTGTGGTCATGACCATGGGCAAGGGTGGGGTGGGAAAAACGACGGTCGCCGCTGCCATCGCCGCTGAACTCGCCCACCGCGGTCATCCAGTGCACCTGAGCACCACCGATCCCGCCGCCCACGTTGCCGAAACCATCGAAAACGAAGTGAGCGGGTTGTCTGTCCGCAGGATCGATCCCCAGGCCGAGGTGCTGCGCTATTCGGCAGAGGTGTTGGCGAAGTGCGCACCGCAACTGGACGCAAAAGGAAGAGCACTTCTCGAAGAGGATCTGCGGTCGCCTTGTACCGAGGAAATCGCGGTCTTCCGGGCGTTTGCCGAAACGGTTGCGGCAGGCGAAGAGCGATTCGTGGTTCTCGATACTGCTCCTACCGGCCATACGCTCCTGCTGCTTGATGCCACCGAGGCCTATCACCGCCAGGTATCGCGAACCATGAGCGACATGCCGGAGGCTGTACGGTCCCTGTTGCCCCGCTTGCGCGATCCAAACTTCACAAGCGTGATTCTGGTCACGTTGCCCGAGGCAACTCCCGTCCATGAGGCGGCTCGACTGCAGGACGATCTGCTTCGCGCCGGCATCCAGCCATTCGCCTGGGTGATCAACCAGAGTTTTGCCGGCGACGGCTTCCGCGACCCGCTTCTTGTCGAACGCGGCATGCGTGAGTTCGCCTTTATTGACGAGGTTGTTAAGAAACACGCGGCGCGAGTGGCATTGATTCCGTGGACAACCGATCCGCCCGTTGGTCGACAACGCCTGCGCCAATTGATCGGCGGGAAGATTGAGTGACAGAAGCAGCGGCGTCCCCGTTTATGTGGAGATTATGAGGATGAAGGCGAAATCGGCGATCACCGTCGTACTGCTGGCGTTCGTAATCGTCAGCATTGGGTACCTGGCTTTCCAGCGGTTTGGCAAACAAGAGCAACCGGCTGCCGTTTGGTGTGATGACTACGCCGGCATTGGTCGTGGACGGTACATTGAAGGCCTCGGGCCGACTCCTCACGGCTGAGAAGATCAAGGCGTTTCTCGCGTAGAAAGGGCGAGGTTCGCATATGCCAGTCAAGAGCGCGGTGAAATGGGTGCTCGTCGCCTTTGTCCTTATCAGCTCTGCGAAGCTTACTTGGGACCACGTCGTGGCGAGTGGTACGCAGGGGGCGGGCAGCGCGGCTGTCCCCGCAAGTACGACTGCTTCGGCTGACTCGGCGCTTGGAACGGCTCAGGCCGTCGGGCCTGTGTCGCCCTCACCGCCGGAAGCATCGCCCGCCCGGGCAAGCGGCGGCCGGCAGGAGCCCGAGCAGCAGCCGGGCGACGAGGCGCGGCAGGATGAGCGCTTCATCGTCTACTATTTCCACACCACCTACCGCTGCGTGACCTGCCGGAAGATCGAACAGTACGCCCAGGAGGCGGTGGCCCGTGCGTTCATGAAGGAGCTGTCGTCTGGGCGCATGGAATGGAAACTGGTGAACGTGGAGCCGCTCGAAAACCGTCACTACATTCGCGATTACCAGCTTTTCGCCAAGTCGGTAGTTGTGTCGCGCGTTGTCAAAGGACAAGAGAAAGGCTACAAGAACCTGCAAAAGATTTGGGAGCTTGTGGGAAACAAGAACGTGTTCCAGAAGTACGTCGAGGATGAGCTTCGAACGTTCATGAAGAAAGGCTGATGTAGAACGCGATGTTCGAGCTGCTCGCAGCCATCTGGCTCGGGATTCTCACTTCGATCAGCCCCTGTCCGCTGGCGACCAACATCGTTGCGATTTCCTACGTCGGCAAGAACGTGGGCAGTCCGCGGCGCGTTCTGGTGGCCGGCCTGCTCTACGCGCTGGGCCGGTCGCTCGTCTACGTGACGCTGGCGGCGCTCCTGGTGGCCAGTCTGCTGGCCATTCCCCAGGTGTCAATCGCCTTGCAGCGTTACATGAGCAAGCTGCTGGGTCCCATCTTGGTGCTCACGGGCATGGTAATGCTCGGCCTCATCAGCCCCCGCCTCGGCTCGAATTCCGTTTCCGAACTTGGGCAACGGGCGGCGGGATGGGGGCTGGGCGGCGCGGCGGCTCTCGGCATGCTCTTCGCTCTCGCCTTTTGCCCGGTGTCGGCGGCCCTCTTCTTTGGGAGCCTGATACCGTTGTCACTCCGCCACCGTTCCACCGTGTTGCTTCCGATGATGTATGGAGTTGGCACCGCGCTTCCAGTATTCCTGTTCGCCACGCTTCTCGCTCTCGGCGCTCAGCGGCTTGCAGCAGCGTTCAACCGGGTCGCGCGCATCGAAAGGTGGGCGCGCGGTGTAACCGGCATCGTCTTCATCGTGGCGGGTGTCTACATGTCATTGACCCATATTTTCGGATTCTTCACCTTCTGACGGAGTAGGTGGAGAGCGCCCTCGATGTGACCGGTGATGAGACTTCCGGTGCAACGAGGGGCGGGAGAAACACTCACTGTGTGGATCGTTAAGCTCGCGCTTCGCCGCCCGTACACGTTTGTCGCAGCGGCCATTCTGATCGCCATTCTCGGCGGGATCGCCATCTTCCGGATGCCGACGGACATCCTGCCGGAAATCAACATCCCGGTCGTCAGCGCCATCTGGCAGTACAAGGGGCTTTCGGCGGACGAGATGGAGAACCGTATCACCACGCTCTCCGAGCGATCCCTCACCACCACGGTCAGCGATATCGAGCATATCGAATCGCAGTCGCTTGCGGGCATCGGGGTAATTAAGGTCTTTTTCCACCCCGGCACGCCGGTCGAAGCGGCAGTTGCCCAGATGACGGCAATTTCTCAGACGGTGACGAGACAGATGCCGCCTGGGACTACACCCCCACTGATCATCCGCTTCAACGCCTCGAGCGTACCGATCCTGCAACTGGGCCTCGGTGGCCGTGGGCTGTCCGAGCAGGCACTCTACGACATCGGCGCCAACTTCCTGCGCACGCAGCTTGCGACCGTGCAGGGTGCATCGGTGCTGATGCCGGCCGGAGGCAAGGCGCGCCAGATCATGGTGGACCTCGACCCGAAGGCGCTCTATGCACGCGGGATTTCTCCGGCGGACGTCTCAGCCGCGATCAACGCGCAAACGCCGATTCTCCCGTCCGGCGCAGCGAAGATCGGCGCGCAGGAATTCAATGTGCGCCTGAACAGCAATCCCGACGCCGTGGAAACGCTCAACGACCTGCCGGTACGCCAACAGGGAGGCGCCACCATCTACGTTCGCGACGTGGCGCAGGTGCGGGACGGCGGCGCCGTCCAGATCAACGTCGTTCGACAGGACGGACGGCGGGGCGCCCTGATTTCCATTCTCAAGTCCGGCGCGGCCTCGACACTGGATATTGTCGAGCGGGTGAAAAAGGAGCTCCCCCGCATTCTTTCCACCTTGCCGCCCGAACTGGATCTCCGGCTCCTTCTCGATCAGTCCATCTTTGTTCGCGCGTCGATCAACGCGGTGCTCAAGGAAGGCCTGCTCGCCGCCGGCCTGACGGCCCTGATGATTCTACTGTTCATCGGAAGCTGGCGCAGCACGCTGATCGTTTGCACGTCGATTCCGCTGTCGATCCTGACGTCGATCACTCTGCTGTACGCGCTCGGTCAAACCATCAACGTCATGACGCTTGGCGGACTGGCTCTGTCGGTGGGTATCCTGGTGGATGAAGCGACGGTGGAAATCGAGAACATCCACCGCAACCTCGGGCAAGGGAAATCGATCCTCCGGGCAGTCTTGGACGGAGCGCGAGAAATCGCCGTGCCGGCGTTCGTTTCGGCCCTCTCGATCTCCATCGTTTTCGTGCCTGTCGTATTGCTTCGGGGCGCCGCAAAGTACCTGTTTCAGCCGCTGGCGATGGCCGTGGTCTTTGCGATGCTCGCCTCCTATATCCTGTCGCGGACCCTTATCCCGACGATGGTGCGCTACCTCCTCACGCCGGAGCTGCACCTCTATCGAGGTGGAGAGGGCCACGCAGTCGGCGGCAGGGGACCTCTGTGGCGGGTCCACTATGCGTTCAATCGCGGCTTCCAGAGTTTTCGCCTGAGATACCGCGCAGCTTTGACATGGGCGCTCGGGCATCACTGGACGGTCATCGCGCTGTTCGCGGCGTTTTGCGCCGGATCGGGTTTCCTGGCCACCCAGTTGGGCGAGGACTTCTTTCCGCAGGTCGATGCGGGTCAGCTAAGGCTGCACGTAAGGGCGCCGGTCGGCTCGCGGCTGGAGAACACCGAAGCGGTGTTCGCAAAGGTGGAGGAACGAATCCGCCTGATTATTCCGGAGGACAAGCTCGACACGATTCTCGACAACATCGGACTGCCCGTATTGCCGATCAACATGGCGTACTCCGATTCGGCCACCGTCAGCTCGGCGGACGGCGAGATCCTCATCTCCTTGAAGGGGAACAGAAAGCGCGGTGAGACCTGGGAGTACGCACGCCGATTGCGGCAGGAGCTGCCCGCGGCCTTCCCGGACGCGAGTTTTTTCTTCCGCTCGGCGGACATGGTCAGTCAGATCCTGAACTTTGGAATCCCGGCGCCCATCAACATCCAGGTTGTCGGCCGCAACCAGCAGGCCAACTTCCGCATAGCGAAGGAGATCGAGCGGCGTTTGGCGCAGGTTCCCGGCGCGGTGGACGTGAGACTGCATCAGGTGCTGGACGCGCCGGAATTGCGAATCAACGTGGACCGGGTCCGGGCTAATCAGATGGGGCTCACGCAAAGGGATGTGGCCAACAATGTGCTTGTCTCATTGAGTTCCAGCGGGCAGGTGTCTCCGAACTACTGGCTGCATCCGGCGAGCGGCGTCAGCTACCTGATCGCCGTGCAGACGCCGGAGTACCGCGTAACCACCGCCGACGACGTGCGGAACACGCCGCTCGTCTCCGGGCGAAACAACACGCCGCAACTCCTCAGCAACGTGGCGACGATGGAACGAGCGACCACAAAGACGGCCATCAGTCATTACAACATCCAACCCGTACTCGACGTTTACGGAAGCGTGCAGGACCGCGATCTGGGCAGCGTCGCGGCCCAGGTCGACGAGATCGTGAAGAGCACCGGGGTCAGGCTGCCACGGGGGTCCTTCATCCAGGTCCGCGGGCAGGTGCAAACGATGCGCGACTCCTTCCGTGGCCTGGCCGGCGGTATGGTGCTGGCGGTCGCGCTGGTTTACCTGGTCATGGTCATCAACTTCCAGAGTTGGCTGGACCCATTCATCATCCTGACGGCTCTTCCGGGCGCATTTTCCGGGATCGTCTGGTCGCTGTACGTCACGCAGACGACCGTCAATGTTCCTTCCCTGATGGGCGCGATTATGAGCATTGGCGTCGCCACCGCGAATAGCATTCTGCTGGTCACATTTGCCAACCAGCGGCGCGCGGAAGGGGCCGCAGCCGGAGAGGCCGCACTGTCGGCGGCAGTGACGCGTCTGCGGCCGGTGCTGATGACCGCCGGCGCCATGATTCTCGGCATGCTGCCGATGTCGCTCGGGTTGGGTGAAGGCGGAGAACAGAACGCTCCGATCGGCCGGGCGGTCGTCGGAGGACTACTGGCCGCCACGGCTGCGACGCTGTTTTTCGTACCCGTGGCTTACACCCTGCTGCGCGGGAGAGTCCGCGCGAAACCACCGGAAGAAGATTCGGAGTTGCTGGTATGAACACCGACCAAGAGATGAAGGCGACCGAAACGACCGGCCCCGGACCGGCACGCGGGTCGCGAAAGAGCGTCCTGCTCACGGCCGTGGTGTCCATCGCAGTGCTAGGCGGACTTTTCGCGGCCGGCTACTGGCCCCGCGCGGAGCGGGCGCGAAAGTTGGCCGACACCGTTCGGAGCACCCAGCGGGCGCTTCCCGTCGTGACTGTCGCCCCTGTCAAGCAGGCGTCCCCGGACGCTGAATTGGACCTGCCCGGCAATGTGCAGCCCCTGACCGAAGCAGTCGTATTCGCACGGGCGGATGGCTACGTAAAACGCCGCCTGGTAGACATCGGAGATCGCGTGAAGGGCGGACAACTGCTTGCCGACATCGAGTCTCCCGAACTGGACCAGCAGATCAGAGAAGCTCAGGCGACGCTCAAACGCGCGCAATCGAGTCTGCGCCAGACGGAAGCCGGTCTCGCGCAGGCAAGAGCGAACCTCGGATTGGCGGAGGTTACGGCACGGCGATGGCAAACGCTGGTGAGCAAAGGCGTGTTATCCAAGCAAGACGGCGACGAAAAACAGTCGGCGCTGGATGCCCGCAGAGCCGACGTGGCAGCGACTGAGTCCGCCGTACAAGCGGCTCAAGACAACGTCGTGGCCAACCAGGCCACCGTGCAGCGGCTGTTGGAGTTGCAGTCCTTCCGGCAGGTTCGCGCTCCGTTTGCCGGCGTAATAACAGCGCGGAATATAGACGTGGGCTCGCTGGTCAGCGCCGGCAGCAGCACTTCGGTCCGGGAATTGTATCGGCTGGCTCAGATTCATGTCCTCCGCGTATTCGTGAACGTACCGCAGAGTGAGATGACCGGCATCCGGCCGGGCATCCTTTGCACCCTGGAAGCCGAGGAGCTTCGAGGCAGGAAGTTCGCGGGGAAGGTGACGCGGACAGCTAACTCGCTCGAGGCCTCCTCCAGGACGCTGCTCACCGAGGTCCAGGTGCCGAACCCGGCCGGCGAACTGCTGCCCGGAATGTACGCCACCGTGCGCTTCCGGATTCGCCGGACGGGGCCGCCGCTGCTGATCCCCTCGGCCGCGTTCCGTAACACGGAGCAGGGGCCCGTGGTGGCAGTGCTGCGCGAAGGCCCCTCTGTTCACTTGCAGACCGTGAAACTGGGACGCGATCACGGCGCCCAGATCGAGGTGCTCGAGGGTTTGCGGCCCGGACAAATGGTGGTCACCAACCTGACTGACGAGGTGCGGGAAGGGATCAAGGTGAAAGCCGTCGCCGCCACAACACCGATGGCTCCCGTAGACGGAGGCAAAGCGAAATGAAGCGGTTCCTGCTGCTCAGTTTTCTCCTGGCGGTGACTTTGCTGCCAGGCCAGACGCCCGGCGACTCGCCGCGCCTCGGTTCGCTGGTCCGCGGCGGAAACCTGTATCTCTCTCTGCGGGACGCGATTGCGCTCGCGCTCGAAAACAACTTGGACGTGGAATTGCAGCGCTTCGGTTCGAGGTTCGCGGAAACGGACGTCAAGCGAACGATGGGGGGGGCGCTGCCACGCGGTGTGCCGCTGTCCGTTCGGGAGGGCCCGAAAAGCGTCAGTGGCGCAGGTGCCGACATTCTCGCGCCTTTGCTGGGGCCGGGTTCCGATACGAACCTCTCCATCGCCGGCGCGGCGCCGCTGACAAGCGGCAGCGTGCCGCCCTCGCTTGATCCCGTCCTGACGGGCAAGATCCTTCGGAACCATTCCACGGCTCCGCAAACCAACTCCTTTCTCGTCGGGACACCCGCGCTCATCACGGACACAAGCACCTGGAGTTTCGGTTGGCAGCAGGGTTTGCTTTCGGGCGGAGCGCTCTCCGCCAGCTTTGAAAACAGCCGCCAGGCCCTGAACCACCGCCGCTACGACGTGACCCCATTCACCGCATCCTCTTTTGGGGTTGCCTTCACACAACCTCTGCTGCGGGGGTTCGGGAAAACGTTGAACTCGCGGTTCATTCGGATCGCCAAAAACAGTAGCCGGCAGTCCGATCTGGTCTTTCAACAGCAAACGATCAGCACGGTTGCGGCCGTGGTCCGCCTCTACTGGGACTTGGTCAGCCTGAACGAAGACATCAAGGTGCGGCGCGAGGCAGTGCAGCGAGCCGAGAAACTGTTGAGCGACAACCAGGAACAGGTAAATGCCGGAACCCGGGCGCCGATCGAGGTAGTTCGATCTCGGGCGGAGGTAGCCCGAAGCCGCCGAGACTTGATCGCGGCGGAAAGCCTGGTGCGCCAGCAGGAGACGGTCCTGAAGGATTATCTGAGCCGGAAAACGGTAGACGATCCAACACTTGCCGGCGTCAGGATCGTTCCGACCGATCCGCTCACCGTGAACCGTAACGAACAGATCTCGGCGCCGGAAACACTGGCAGAGCGCGCGCTGAAAGACCGGCCGGACATCGCCCAGGCGCGAATTCAGATTGAGAGCACACGCCTGGCACTGCAGGGCAGCAAGGATGCCTTACGGCCATCGCTGGATTTGGTTGCCAGCGCGCGAAATAACGCGCTGGCCGGCGACATCAATCCGCTGACGTTGCCTGGCGCCGCTCCGCACAACCCGGATCCGATTCTTGTGGGCGGCTATGGGACCGTCATGTCGCAGTTGTCCCGGCGCAGTTTCCCCGACTACGGCATCGGTGTCCAAGTGAGTATTCCTCTGCGAAATCGCGTTGCCGAGGCCGACTATGCACGCGACAGGCTGGCCATGCAGCAGCAGGAGGTCCGCCTCCAGCAACTCACCAAGCAAGTGCACGTGGAAATCCAGAATGCCCTGATCGCGCTTGATCAGGCGCGCGCAACGCTCGAAGCGGCCGAAAAGGAGCGCGAATTTCAAGAGCAGTCACTCGCCGCCGAGGAGGAGAAACTTGCCGTGGGCGCATCGACCACGTTTCTGGTGATCCAATACCAGCGCGACCTGGCGCAGGCACGGTCGGCTGAGGTTGCCGCGCAAGCTGGCTACGTCAAGGCAAGAGCGGCGCTGGCCCGATCTGGAGGAACCCTGCTCGTCGAGCACAATGTCTCGTTTCCGGATGTCAGCCGGTAACTGTCGGGGCTGTCCCCAACGCCGGTTCAGGGCTCGGGCGGTGTTTTCACCGCGTAGGCGTCAACGTCCAGCGAGGAGAGCTTTCCGATGGCGATCGTTCTCGCTTTCCCGGGGCAGAGCGAATTCGAGGGAGCCAGGGCGCTGCTGGCATCCCTGGCCGCACCCTGCCGGATCATCTCTCCGGAACCTGCCTACAGCAAAGTCGGTATCCCTGCCCTGGTGACCGATTCCAGCGGACACGCAGCCATTCTTGAGTCGGCTCCCACGATCATTTGTGCTGGATGGGCGGAGTATCGGCCCGCTCATTCCCGGGTTCCGCAATCCCCGCCGAGTGAATTCGAGCGGGACATATTCGGCCAAGCCACGATCGTCTTTTTTGGGCGGTGCATGGCGGACGAGACGAAGGTCCGTCTCATCGCTCACATCTCCGGCAATATGGAGGCAGTGTTCCCCTACATAAACACAGAGATGCCCCAGGCCTGCTATAACCGGGCCACGCCATGCCTGACCTTCCTCGATGAGTATCGGATGATCACGCTCTATCCCCGGCGGATCGCAGTCGGCAAGACGGACCACCTGCTCGATAGCTGGCGCGTGCTGGAGAAGATCCGCTGTCTGGTGAATCGTACATGGTCGCGACGAGCCGGGATTCCCCCGTGCTACGAAATGAGGCAGAAGCCGCCCGCACTGGAAGTCTACAAACGGTTACCAAGGACGAATTGCCGCGCCTGCGGCGAGTTGACGTGCATGGCATTCGCGGCGAGGCTGTGGAGAGGAGAGGGAACTCCATCGGAGTGTCCGGCGGTCTCGAGCGGCGAATTCAGGCATCTGTGGCCGGCCCTGGTCGAGATCTGCTCAGGTCTTGGAATCGGGGACCAGGTACCGTCTGAGAAGGAAGGATGAAACCTTCTCAGCGAATCAATCGTTGGACGAAGACCGCCAGCAGTCCGCCAAAAACAGGGCCGATCACGGGCACCCAGGCATAGGCCCAATCACTCTTGCTTTTCCCCGGCACCGGCAGCAGCGCGTGCGCCAGGCGCGGGCCCAGGTCCCGCGCCGGATTGATGGCGTACCCGGTAGTGCCGCCCAGCGCGAGGCCGATGCCGAAGACCAGCAGGGCCACCGGAAGCGCGCCGAGCGTGCCGAGGCCGAGCGTCACCTGGTGGTCCGTTCCCGGTGAGACCGGGATTTTGAAGCTCGCCGGCGTCATTAGAAAAATGGGCAGCACCAGCAGGAAGGTGCCGAGGACCTCGCAGAAAAAGGCCTGCGGGATGTTGCGGATGTTGGGGGCGGTGCAGAAGCAGGCCAGCTTGGCGCCGGGGTCCTCGCCCGCCTTGAAGTGCTCGCGATAGAAGAGGAACACGAGGGAACCGCCAACGATGCCGCCCAGCATCTGCGCCAGGATGTAGCCGGCCACCTGCGACCAGGGGAAGGTCCCGGCCGCAGCCAGGGAGAGGGTGACGGCGGGATTCAGGTGTGCCCCGCTGAAGGACTGCGAACAGAAAACGCCCACGAACACTCCTACCGCCCAGCCTGCCGTGATCACGATCCAGCCGGAGTTGTTCCCTTTGGTCCGTGGCAGGACCACGTTGGCGACTGCGCCGTTTCCGAAGGTCACCAGCACCGCGGTTCCGATAAGTTCAGCAACAAGTGGATTCATGGTCTTGGTTGAATCACAGCTCGACCTGCCGCAGGGTAGACAGCGCGGCCCGGTCCAGCCAGCACCTCGCTCATGGCCCGGAGTCGAGTGCGGCGGCACAAATCCTATCGCGAATCGCCGGCGTTATTCCAGCGCGAAAGCACTCCCAAGCCCGCTGATTCCGCAGGCGGCGGGAGGCCGCCGGCACGACACCGTTGCAGCGGAACTCTCCGCCAGTTCCGGGGTTAAATCCTTCGGCAGGCTGCATTTCCGTCCGCAGGCGGCATGTGTGGGCTGAAATGGGCTTATCATGGTTGGGCTGTCAATGATGAGGACATCCTTGATTTCGGCGGTTACCGCGGTGGTGCTGACAGCGGCCCCGGCCGGTGCGGGCGCGGAAAGAGCGTTCGTTCCCCTGTTCGAAAGCCGCGCCGACCTGACTCCACAGGGCAAGATAGACGAGCTGGTTTTCGCCCGCTTGAAGCAGTTGAACATTCAGCCCGCCAATCTGTGCTCCGACGCGGTGTTTGTTCGACGGGCCTATCTCGACGTCATCGGCACGCTGCCCACGCCCCAGGAGGCCTCGCAGTTCCTGATGGACCGGAACCCGAACAAGCGCAGCGCCTTGATTGATCGCCTGCTGGAGCGTGACGAGTTCACGGATTATTGGACGATGAAGTGGAGCGATCTGCTGCGGGTCAAGGCGGAGTTCCCCATCAACCTGTGGCCCAACGCGGCTCAGGCTTATCACCACTGGATTCGGGCCTCCGTCAAGGAGAACAAGCCCTACGACCGGTTTGTCCGGGAGATGCTCACCGAAAGCGGCAGCAATTTCCGCGTCGGCCCGGTCAACTTCTACCGCGCCGTGCAGAGCAAGGAGCCGCAGGCCATCGCGCAGGCCGTGGCCTTGACCTTGATGGGAACGCGGGCGGACAAATGGCCCAAAGACCAACTGTCAGGGATGGCGGCCTTCTTCTCGCAGATTGGCTACAAGGAAACGGGAGAGTGGAAAGAGGAGATCATTTTCTTCGATCCCGACAAGACCACGCCGCCGAATAAGTCCCAGGTCCCAAGTCCCAAGTCTCAGGTCGCGATTCTTCCGGATGGCACCCAGGCCCGGCCGGCCCCGGACCGCGATCCGCGGGAGGTCTTCGCCGATTGGCTGATGGCCCCCAAAAACCCCTGGTTCGCGCGCAACATCGTCAACCGCGTCTGGTCCTGGCTGCTGGGGCGTGGCATTATTCATGAGCCGGACGACATCCGGCCCGACAATCCGCCGCGCAATCCCGAGCTGCTGGCCTTTCTGGAACAGGAGTTGATCGCGGGCCGCTACGACCTGAAGCACATTTACCGTTTGATTCTGAACTCGACAACCTATCAGCTTTCCGCGATTCCCAGGAGCGATCATCCGGAGGCCGAAGCGAATTTCGCGTATTATCCGCTGCGCCGGCTGGATGCCGAGGTGCTGATTGACGCCCTGTGCCAGATCACCGGGACGACGGAGCAATATACAAGCGCCATTCCCGAGCCTTACACCTTCATTCCCGAAGGCCAGCGCTCGATCAGCCTGCCGGACGGCAGCATCACCAGCTCCTTTTTGGAATTGTTCGGGCGCCCGCCGCGCGACACCGGCTTCGAGTCGGAGCGCAACAATCGCCCCTCGGCCGCCCAACGGCTGCATCTGCTGAATTCCAGCCATGTGCAGCGCAAGATAGAACAAAGCCCGAAGTTGCAGTACCTGATGCGAAACCAGGATCAGCGGGCAACCGTCACGGGGCTTTACCTGATGATTCTTTCGCGCTTCCCGACGGAAGAGGAGTTTAAAATCGTAGGGGGGTATTCCCAGTCCGGCGCCGCGCGAGGACGCGAGACCGTGGTGGATCTGGCCTGGGCTTTGATCAACAGCGCCGAGTTTCTGTACCGGCACTGATGGGAAGGGTCCAAGGTCCAAAGTCCAAGGTCCAAGGTCCGATGAAGACGAAAGGCGGGTTGCAGGCATGAAGAGCGGCATCTCCAGACGTGAGGCGGTGCGAGGCGGGCTTCTGGGCGCAGCAGGGCTGCTGCTGGCGGGCGACCACCTGGGCTCGCCCCTATATGCCGCTGCGGAGTCAGCCAAGGGCAAAGCCAGGTCGGTCATCCAGATCTGGATGTGGGGCGGCCCCTCGCACCTCGACACCTTCGATCCCAAACCGCAAGCGGGCAACGACTACACCGGCCCGCTGAACAACCCCATTACCACCAACGTGAAGGGGATCATGATCGGCGAACTGCTTCCCCTGCTCGCCAAGCAGACCGACAAGTACTCCATCATCCGCAGCATGACCCACGGCATTAACGCCCATGAAACGGCGTCGTACATGGTTCAGACCGCGCGGCCGCCCGGCGGCCGCGATGTCTATCCCAGCGTGGGCGCCGTGGTCTCGCTGTTCAAAGGCTACAACGCCGGATACAAGGGGCTGATTCCGCCTTACATTGTGGTGACCGAGCCGCAGGGCCGGTTTTCCGAAGCGGGGTTCCTGGGGTCGCGCTACAAACCCTTTGCCACGGGCGGTGACCCGGGGCAGGCCCGGTTCGCCGTGGAAGGTGTTGTCGCCCAGGGTATTTCCGACCAGCGGCAGCAGGCCCGGCGCGAGTATCTCCAGAAGCTGAACACCCTGGAGCACGCCATGCAAGGCGATGCCCAGTTGGCGGCCTCCGAGGAGGCTGGGAAACAGGCCTATGACCTGATTCTGGGCGATGCCGGCAAGGTGTTCGATCTCTCGCAAGAGAAGGACGAGCTAAAGGAGAGTTACGGCCGCAACACCTTCGGGCAGGCCTGCCTGGTGGCGCGGCGCCTGGTGGAACGCGGCGTCCCGTACATCACCATCAACTCCAGAGGCTGGGATACCCACAAGCAGCATTTCCAGATCATGCGCCAAAGACTGCCGCAGATGGACAGAGGCATGGCCGCCCTGCTGCAGGATTTGTCGGATCGCGGCCTGCTGGACACCACCATCGTCTGGTGGACCGGCGAGTTTGGCAGAACGCCCAGGGTGCAGTGGGAACCACCATGGAGTGGCGGGCGCGGCCATTATGGCAGGGTTTTCTCGGCCGTGGTCGCCGGCGGCGGATTCAAGGGCGGCCGCGTGGTCGGGGCATCGGATGCCAAAGGGGAAGAGGTTAAGGAGCGGCCCGTTTATCCCGTGGACCTCATCGCCAGCATGTATGAGTTGCTGGGCATTGACCAAGACGGAAAACTGCCGCATCCCCTGGGCGTGGAGGCCCGCGTGACACCGACCGCCGCCGAAGGCGTCACTATGAGCGGGCGCTTGAAAGAGATTATGTAGCGGCGACCCCGCTTGGCGGGGTCGCCAGGCTACAAGGAGCATTTTATGGTTCCGAATCCGTGGAATCTGCGCAATCTGCGGCTGGGTCTTCGCCTGGCGGCTGTGCTGGCCATCGCGCCGGCCGTGCAGGCGCAGCAGGTCTCGCCGCACGTCGGTTATGTCTATCCCGCCGGGGGGCGGCAGGGCGCTGCCTTCGAGGTCACGGTCGGCGGGCAGTTCCTGGATGGCGTCACCCAGGCTCTAGTTTCCGGCGCAGGCGTGCAGGCCACGGTGGTCCAGCACGTCAAGCCGATGGCCCAGGCACAGTTCAACCAGTTGAGAGAGAAGCTGCAGGAATTGATGGATAAGAGGACGGCCGGGACCAAACAGCAACGCGGCGGACAGGGTGAATCGCAAGCTGCCAAAAACGCCGCCTGGACGGCCGAAGATGAGAAGGCGGTTGCCGAAATCAGGCAGAAACTGTCCACCTTCATAAGGAGGCCGGCCGCCCCGGCGATTGCCGAAACCGTCGCTGTCCGGGTCACGCTGGCGCCCGACGCGGCGCTCGGCGAGCGGGAGTTAAGACTGGAAACGCCGCAGGGGTTGACGAATCCGCTCGTTTTCTGCGTTAGCCAACTGGCCGAGTTTTCCAGGAAGCCCGCGAAAGTCACCGGCGATACGGTAGCCGGCCAGGCGGCGAGGTTCGCCAACGCCGCGAAAAGCAACGTGCCCGAGGGTCCCATCACCATCACTCTGCCGGCCGTGCTGAATGGGCAGATCACTCCCGGCGCCGTGGACCGCTATCGGTTCCAGGCCGGCAAGGGCCAGCACGTGGTTGTGGCCGCCGGCGCGCGGGAGTTAATCCCGTACATTTCCGACGCCGTACCCGGCTGGTTTCAGGCCACGCTGGCGCTCTACGATGCGAAGGGGAAGGAGCTGCAGTACGCCGATCACTTCCGTTTCCATCCCGACCCGGTTCTCTATTATGAGATCCCGGAGGACGGTGAATACACGCTCACCGTCAGGGATTCCATCTACCGCGGCCGCGAGGATTTCGTCTATCGCATCGCCGTGGGTGAGTTGCCGTTTGTGACCGGCGTCTTCCCGCTGGGGGGCAAGGCCGGCGCTCGAACCACTGTCGAGGTAAAGGGCTGGAATCTGCCGGTGGCCAAGCTCACGCAGAATGGCAAAGGCAAGGCGGCGGGGACGTATCCCTTCTTCGTGCGCAAGGGGGAATGGATTTCCAACCGTGTGCCGTTTGCCCTGGACACGTTGCCGGAACGCCTGGAACAGGAACCGAACGACCAGGCAAAGAACGGGCAGCGGGTCAAGCTTCCGCTCATCGTGAACGGGCGCATTGGCCGGCCGGGTGACTGGGACGTGTACCGCTTCGAAGGCCGCGCCGGCGAGGAGATCGTCGCGGAAGTGTTCGCGCGCCGGCTGGATTCCCCCCTGGATTCGGTGCTCAAGCTGACCGACGCAACCGGGCGGCAACTGGCGGCCAATGACGATTGTGAGGACAAGGGCACGGGCTTGCTTACGCACCACGCCGATTCCCGAATCTCTTTCAAACTGCCCGCCCAGGGAACCTACTATCTTCACCTGGGTGATGCGCAGCAGAAGGGCGGCGCGGAGTATGCCTACCGCCTGCGCATCAACCGTCCGCAGCCCGATTTCGAGTTGCGCGTGGTGCCGGCCAGCCTCAACGTTCGCGCCGGCGCCACGGTGCCGATCACCGTTTATGCCTTGCGCAAAGACGGCTTTGCCGGTGATATCGCGCTGCGCTTGAAAGACGCGCCGTCGGGACTCATGCTGAGCGGCGCCACGGTCCCCGCCAACCAGGATAAAGTGCGGCTGACATTGACGGTTCCGCCCAACCGCATGGAAAAACCGTTCAACCTGCACCTGGAGGGACACGGGACGATCCAGGGACGGGAGGTCCGGCGGCCGGGCGTGCCCGCCGAAGATATGATGCAGGCCTTCGCCTACCGCCATCTTGTCCCCGCCCAGGAGTGGATGGTTCAGGTCATCGGAGCCGGGCGGGGCTTCGCCTCCTGGAAGCTGGTCGAAGACAAAGGTGTAAAGCTCCCCGCGGGTGGAACAGCGCCGGTGCGAGTTCGCGTACCCCTGGGGCGGTTCCCGGGCGACATTCACCTGGCGCTGAACGAACCGCCGGAAGGCATCGCCATCCGGAACGTAGCGACGGGGCCGGACGGCCTGGGCATCCTGCTGAGCGCCGATGCCGCCAAGGTCAAGCCGGGCCTGAAGGGAAACCTGATTGTCGAGGCCTTCCTGGAGCGCACCGCGGGCGTTCCAGCCGCGAAGAAGCAGGGCGCCCAACGCCGCCAGCCCTTGGGCACGCTGCCCGCTATCCCGTTTGAAATCGTCGGACCGTAAGGCCCATTCACCACAAAGGCACAAAGCACACAAAGCTCACAAAGAAGCCCCTTGGGGCGCTTCGTGTCTTTGTGGTGACTCCTGGCCGGTCTCAGGACTCGTCTGAGATCTGACGTTGACTAGTCATCTGACCAGTTATAAGATGCCGCCATGGAGGTGTGCCTTGGCTTCCTGGCAGGTACAAGACGCAAAAGCTCGCTTCAGCGAACTCTTGGAGGCGACGGTCAAACAAGGTCCTCAGGTCGTCACGCGTCGCGGTATTGAGACCGCGGTCCTGGTCCCGATCGAGGAATGGCATCGGTTGCGGAAAGCAGCCCGCCCTGGCTTGAAGGCCTGGCTGCTTGCTCCAAGCCCACGCTTTGAAAACCTTATTCCCGAGCGCCGCAGTTTCCGGCGACGGCGTCCAGTGGAGTTCAAATGAGCAAGTACCTGCTCGACACCAACGTCGTTTCCGAACTGCGGAAACCGAAACCGCACGGTGCAGTCGTTGCCTGGCTCCGCGATTTACGGGACGAGCAATTGTTTCTGTCCGCGGTCACGATGGGCGAATTGCAGGCCGGTGTTGAGCGGACACGGCATCAGGATCCAGCTAAGGCCAGCGAGATCGAGGCGTGGGTTGATCGGTTGGCGGATTCCTACCAAATCCTGCCGATGGACACCGCCTGCTTCCGCGAATGGGGCCGGCTCATGCATGGGAAAGCCGGGCGCCTGATCGAGGACGTAATGATCGCTGCAACTGCCCGTGTCCACGACCTGATCGTTGCCACCAGGAACGAGCGGGATTTCAAACAGCTTCAAGCCAACCTGGTCAACCCCTTCCAGACAGGCCGTTGACAGGTGCGGACGCTTACCCCGGATAATTCACCTCTGAATAATCCGGGCTGGGACCTTTCGACCTTTGGACCTTGGACCCTTGGACCCATCATGGCCGGTGAAATCGTGGCATTGGCGGGAGGTATCGGGGCGGCCCGGTTCCTGGAAGGGCTGGTTACCGTGGCGCCGCCGGAGCGCGTGGTCATCATCGGCAACACCGGCGACGATCTGGAACTGCACGGTCTGTATATCTGCCCCGACCTCGACACTGTCGCCTATACGCTGAGCGGGAACGTAAATCCCGAGCGGGGTTGGGGGATAGCCGGCGACACTTTTTCTTGCCTGGAAGCCCTTTCCCGCTTGGGCGCCGAAACATGGTTCGGGCTGGGCGACCGCGACCTGGCCACTCACTTATTCCGCACCGAGATGTTGCGCGGCGGCCTGCCGCTGTCGGAGGCCACGCGCCGGATCACGGAGGCGCTGGGCGTGCGCGCCAGGCTGTTGCCGGCCACCGACCAACGCTGCCGCACCCGCATCCAGACCGATGCGGGGCTGCTCGATTTCCAGGTTTACTTCGTCCAGCGGAAGGCCGAGGACCGGGTCCTGGGCATCATCTTCGACGGCGCCGAGCAGGCGCGCCCCGCGCCCGGCGTGCTGGAAGCGATTCACGGCGCTTCGGCCGTGATCGTTTGCCCCAGCAACCCGCTGATCAGCATCGGCCCGATTTTGGCGGTTCCCGGAGTCCGCCGGGCGCTCGGTGAGACCCGGGCCCGTGTTGCGGCTGTTTCCCCCATCGTCGGCGGCCGGGCCATCAAGGGGCCGGCCGACAGAATGATGCGCTCTTTGGGGCTGCGGCCGTCGGCTGCGCAGGTCGCCGAACTGTACCGCGACTTCATTGATGTTTTCGTTCTCGACCAGGTGGACGAACCCGAGGCGCGCGGCATCGAAGAACTGGGAATCAAGGCTGTTTCCACCGACACCATTATGAAAGACCGGCAGGCCAAGGTGTCGCTGGCGCTGGCTACGCTGCGGGCGCTTGAGCCATGAATTACGTGCTGCTTCCCGTCAAAGCGCAGGCGCAGGCCAAGGCGCGGCTGGCTCCGCTGCTCTCGGCGGCCGAGCGGCAGCAGCTTGCGCGCCTGATGTTCGCCCGGGCCCTGGACGTGCTGATGGCGGCGCGGGGATTCGACCGCGTGGTTGTGGTCTCCAGCGACGAAGAGACGCTCGGCCAGGCGGAGCAGGCCGGCGCAATGACCTTGTGGGAAAGCAGCCAGAAGGGGCATAGCGCGTCGGCCGAATGGGCCGCGGAGTGGTGCATGGCCGATGGCGCCCGCACCCTGCTGATGGTCCCCATCGACGCGCCCCTCATGCGGCCGGCGGACATCGAGATGCTGTGGGAGGCGGCCGGGGCCATGCCCCGCCCCGCGCTGATCATTGTGCCCTCGGCCGATGGAACGGGCACCAATGCGCTTTTGCGCGCGCCGCCCAACGTGATTCGGAGCGCCTTCGGCCCGGACAGTTTTTCAACGCATGTTTCGCGCGCCGAGGCCGGGCGCGTTCATGTGCGGGTGGAGCGGCCGGCGGGGTTGGTGTTCGACCTGGATACGCCCGCCGACGTGGCGGAATTCCTGGCGCAGGCGCCCGATGGCGCCATCGCCGATTTCCTCCGCGCCTGCCCGGGCGTAATGGGACGCAGATGAACGCAGATCAACGCAGATAAGAACCTGCGTTTATCTGCGTCCCATTCCTGAGCACTGAGAACTGGTTATGGAAATGCGGATTGTGGCGCTGGAGAGCCTGCCGGAGATCGTGCCCGGCGACGACCTGGCGCGGCTGATCGCGGAAGCGGCGGAGCGGGAACAGCGCCGCTTCGAAGACAGTTGCGTGGTGGTCGTGGGACAGAAGATCGTCTCCAAGGCGGAAGGCCGCATCGTGGACCTGGCTGAAGTGCGTCCTTCGCCGCTGGCCGAAGCCTTTGCCCGCCAACACGGCCGGGACGCCCGCCAGATCGAGGTGGTCCTGGGACAGGCGCGGCGGGTGGTGAAAATGGACCGCGGCGTCTTGCTGGTCGAGACGCTGCAGGGACAGGTGTGCGCCAACGCCGGCGTCGATGCTTCCAACGTGCCGGCGGCGGCCGGCGGCAGCGAGCGCGTCACGCTGCTTCCCTGCGACGCCGACGCTTCGGCCCAGGCCCTCCGCGAGCGGCTCCGCGTGGTGACCGGCCGCGATTGCGCGGTGATCATCAGCGATACATTCGGGCGTCCGTGGCGCGACGGGCTGGTGGATGTAGCCATCGGCTGCGCCGGGCTGCGCCCCCTGGCGGACTACCGCGGCCGGCGCGACCGCCAGGGCCGCCTGCTGCGCGGCACCGTGATCGCCGTGGCTGACGAACTGGCCGCCGCCGCGGGTCTGGTTATGGGCAAGACCGCCGGCCGCCCCGTGGTTCTTATCCATGGGGCGCCGATCGAGCTTGGGGAAGGCTCGGCGCAGGAAATGCTTCGCCCGCCCGAGCGAGACCTGTTTCGGTAATCGGCTGGCAATCAGACTTCGTGCACCAGGTCCTGCAGGCGGCGGCGCGGCGTCGCTTCCGGTTTTTCTCCGGCGTAGCCGATCGGGAGAATCGCGACCGGCAAGACATTCCTGGGCGCGCCGATCGCGTGGCCCACGGCGTTGTCGTCGAAGGCCCCGATCCAGACCGTGGCCAGGCCGAGCGCGGTGGCGGCCAGCATCGCGAAGGCGCAGGCGATGGTGGCATCCTGGATGCTGTACAGCCGGATGCCACGCTCCCGGTACCGCGTAGCCGAGCGGTCCGGGTGGGCGCAAAAAACCAGCGCCAGCGGGGCTTGCGCTATGAAGTTCTGTCCCAGCGCGGCGGCCGCCAGCGCCGCCCGGACTTCCTGCTTTTTCACCAGGTAAATCTCGTAAGCCTGGAGATTGCCCGCCGAGGGTGCGCCGTTGGCGGCCTCCAGGATGGCGCGCAGGTCCTGCGGCTGGACCGTTGCCCGGGTGAACGCGCGGATGGAGTGGCGGCGTTTCAGCACTTCAAAGAAATCCATCGGTCTCTGGCCTCCGTATGGGAATCCCGTAGCAGCCGAGTATAATACCGGCCGAGGGCGGGCGATGAAGTTCAAGAGTTTTTCGTTTGGAACGATCTGCATCGATGGCGTGAAGTACGACTACGACGTGGTCATTGACCGCGGCCAGGTCCGCAAACGGAAGAAAAAGCCCTCCAAGGAGTTCCGCGAGGAGTACGGACACACGCCGCTCTCGGCCCGAGAGGAGCTGCCCTGGAAGTGCTGGCGGCTGGTGATCGGCACCGGCGCGCACGGGGCTTTGCCGGTCCTGGAAGAAGTGAAGCGCGAGGCCGCCTCACGGAAGGTGGAGCTGGTGATTCTCCCCACCGTCCAGGCGATTGAGGCGTTCCAGAAGGATCCCAAACACACCAACGCGGTCCTGCATATCACCTGCTGACCCTGGCCCGCCGGCGGCACTTGTATTTCAGCCGCCGGCCTCGAGCAGCGGGTCGTCGGTTTTCTTCATCCAGTCCTTCAGCAGCGCCGTCATCTGCTTGACCCGCTCGGCCTGGGCCGGATTGCCGGCCAGGTTTTTCATCTCCCACGGGTCTTCCCGGATGTTGAACAACTGCGTGGTTTCCTTGCCCTCGACCGTGTAATGGATGAGCTTCCAACTGTCGGTGCGGACGGCGCGCTGGAGATTGCGATAGGCGAAGAAGACGGAATCGCGCACCTTGGCCTTGGGATCGCGCACGAGCGGCGCCAGGCTCTGGCCCTCGACGGTGGCCGGCGCCGGCTGTCCGGCCAGGTCGCACAGCGTCGGGAACAGGTCCAGCAGGTAGACAAGCGCATCGCTGGTTTTCCCCCGCGGTATCCCCGGCCCACAGATGATCAGCGGGACGCGAACGCTGTGGTCGTAGACGTTCTGCTTGCCGAACAGCCCATGCCGGCCCAGCGCCAGCCCATTGTCCCCGGCAAAGACGATGATGGTGTTGCCGGCCCGCCCGGTTTCTTCCAGCGCCTTCAACACCCGGCCGATCTGGGCATCCATGTGGGTGATCATGCCGTAGTATTCGGCGATGTGTTTGCGGACCACCTCGGGCGTCCGCGGCCAGGGCGCCAGTTGCTCGTCCCGCGTCTTCAGATCGCCGTTGTCAAACGGGTGCTCGGGCATGAAGTTGGGCGGTAGCATGAGCTTCTCCGCCGGGTACATGCCGGCGTATTCGGTGGGCGGCATCCGCGGATCATGCGGCGCGGTATAGGCGATGTACAGCAGGAACGGATCGCCTGCCTTTTGCTCCTTCAGGAACCGGACGGCCGACTCGCTGAACAGCTCGCTGGAAAATTTGTCGCCGGTCCGCTGGCGCTCTTTCGGGTACCGGCCGGTAGGGTCGAAGTCCTGGATGGGCACCTTGAGGTGGTCGGACATGCCGCCGAACATGATCGGCCCGCCCTGGCCGAAGCACCGCGCGTAAAGCGCCGGGCCGTTGTGCCACTTGCCGACGCCGAAGGTCGTATAGCCGGCCTTGCGGAACAGTTCCGGGAACAGGTCGAACGGCCGGCGCGAGCCTTCCGGGGCCTTCTCGGGGGCGATGATGTTGTTGTGAACGTGGAACAACGACTGGCCGGTCATCAGCATGCCGCGGCTGGGTACGCAAACGGCGCCCACCGTGCCGCCCATGATGCAGGCCTGCGTAAAGGCCACGCCCCGCCGCGCCAGCGAGTCCAGGTTTGGCGTCCGGATTTCCCGGTTGCCGAGTGCGTGGATGGTGTCGAAGCGCTGGTCGTCGGAAAAAATGAAAAGAATGTTCGGGCGCTGCTTCTGTTGCCTGGCGCTCGGGCCCTGGCCCCAGGCGGGCATGGCCAGGCCGGCCCCGCCGATTCCGGCCGCCTTCAGTAATTCCCGCCGCTTGATTGCGTTTGCCATTCTTGCCCTCCAAACTGAACCACAAAGCCACAAAGCCACAAAGAACACGAAGTTTCACAAAGTCCGACTTTGTGTACCTTTGTGTTCTTCGTGTCTTGGTGGTGAACTCGGTTTTCAGCCCGCCTTCGCCGAGGCCGCTTTGCGGATGGCGGCCACGATCCGCTGGTAGGTGCCGCAGCGGCAGATGTTCCCCTCCATGAACCGGATGATCTCCTGCTCGCCGGGATTGGGATTGGCGGCCAGCAACGCGGCGCCGGTGACGATCATGCCCGGCGTGCAGTAGCCGCATTGCATCACATCCAGATCGAGGAAGGCCTGCTGGAGAGGATGCAGGCGGCCATTCCGCTCCAGTCCTTCGATGGTGGTCACCTGCCGGCCGGCCGCCGCCTTCACCGGCGTGATGCAGGCCCGCCGGGGTTTGCCATCAATCAACACCGTGCAGGCGCCGCATTGTCCCTCGCCGCAACCGTACTTGGTCCCGGTCAGGTCGAGCTGCTCGCGCAAGACGTTGAGCAGAGTCGCATCCGGCTCGACATCGACGCTGCGCGCCTTTCCGTTAACGGTCAGCTCCATAGCCGAAGTTTAAAGTTCAAAGTCTAAAGTTCAAAGTCCAAAGTTGAAAGAGACTGCCTGTCGCGGTAGGAACGCCGGTTACCCGGCGCCCCCCGCACAGATCCGTGCGAGCGGGACTACCGCACACGGCTCTTGCCTCGGATGTCTGGCGTCGAAGCGCACGCTCGGATTGCCTGTCG
>Ga0315284_10001683_pt1 | contig 31554 bp, 37 predicted proteins | sample YL17G09_16_MG_FD_203696 | JGI IMG/M metagenome (GOLD analysis project Ga0315284, IMG submission 203696) | Sediment microbial communities from Yellowstone Lake, YNP, Wyoming, USA - YL17G09_16 | ecosystem: Environmental > Aquatic > Freshwater > Lake > Sediment | place: USA: Wyoming | collected...
ATAAAAACTGCTGTAGATTCATATTATTATATTAACCATTAATACTAGTATGTGCAAGTGGTACTATAATAAATATAATATGTTCGCGCGTAAGATCGATCTTGGTGTACTACTCTTCCTATAGATCCTTCTCATATGTTTGTCGAGAAAAAGTTTGAGATATTATAAATAAAAAGGGCGACAATTAATTAGTTTGTCGCCCTTTACTTTAAGATATTAAGTTGTTATATATGTATCATCTACCGCTTATATTACTGATAGTGGGCACTTAAACTCCTGCCCGACACTCGGCTATTAAGTTGTTTGTTATTTTAAGCTACTTTGAAACTTCTGTTCATAATATACTTTATTGATATTTTCTGGTGTAGCTGGCATTTTATATTCTCTTGTGAATTGAATTGCTGCTTCTATGGTTTTGTCACCTAATTTTCCATCAGTATCTAATACGAATATTTTACCTTTTGGAACTAATAACTCATTTAGTTGTTTTTGGACTTTTGAATCGATCATTTTGCGAACACCATTTGGTCCTGGTTTTACTTCGCTTTCATATCCTAATCCTAAATTAACGTCTGTAACTGGTTCTGGTGCAGCTTTTGGAACATAATTTGTTGGCTCTGTATGTACGGCTAATGGCTCAGTTTGTGATTGAGATAATGCTTTTAGAAATGATTTGCGGTCGCCGTAGACGGCAAGTTTTTCGAATTGTTCAGCTCTTTTAAGTAATAAATCGATTCTTTTCATTTTGGCACCTTTGGGAAAGACTATAAATATATGGCATTATGACCAGATTAATAAATATTTTTAATCATCATCGTCATCATTAGTGTATAACGGATCTCCGAAAATACCTTCACCAACATTATTTCCATGTAATGCTTGTACTCCGTATAATTCTAGCACTCCCATGCCCTCGGGAAAAGTAGGGTCTAAATGAAAATGTGGCTTTGGATTCTCTGCTGTTTGAATTTCATCTGGTGATATATTTGGTGGGAACCCTGGGCTTGCAATGCCTTGGTGATTGATGCCGTAGATTAAATTCCAGATATTAAGTCTTTGAATTGGTAGAGATAGTTTAGGAGGACCGAAGTTATTTTTTTCGACCGTAGCTAAGCCGGCTTTTAAAAACAAAACAATATCAGCTAGAGATCTGTTGGTATAGTCTTGGAACGTAGGAAGGACAACCATAACTCTAGTTTTATTCAAATGAATTACATCGGGATAGTTAGGGTCAGCCGCAACTCTGGCATTGAATTCATCAAATGTGATATAATCATTTATTTCTAATTGAGTTATCAGAGTGTTTTTCATTAAGTCGTTGATGTCGGAATTAATAAAAATAATAGCAGAAGGTAGGTCCATAATATTATGTTAAATTATTGACCTTGACGTGGGTTATATAGTGATTATGATGGTAGTTGGAGAAAAATATGAAGATTATAAACCAAAATTATTTTGAAACAATTGATACTCAGGATAAAGCATATATTCTTGGATGGATTGCAAGCGATGGGTCTATTTCAGATAAAGTTATTAGAATAGAGATTCATAAAAAAGATTATGATATTTTAAATGAAATTAAAAATAAAATATCAGATTCACTAAAAATAAATAGAGTTTTTGGAAGAAATTTAATTAGATTAAATATTTGTTCTACAAAAATGGTAAAAGATGTTTGTAATCATTTACAAATTTTACCTGGTAAAAAATCTAATACAGTATGTTTTCCTAAAATAGATTCTAGCCTTACTTATCATTTTATAAGGGGGTATTTCGATGGCGACGGAACAATTACTGATCCACAGACAGAAACAGGCGGGCATCTAAGGTGTGATATTACTTCTGAATCAGAAAATATGCTTAAATCAATTAAAGATTTAACATCTATGGGTCAAATTTCCAAAAATCATGTATATTGGCACTCTAATAATGCTTTAGATTTTTTGTATAAATTATACGAGGGATCCACAATAAAATTATCAAGAAAATATTCTTTATTTCTAAAATGGAAAGATTGGGTCCCAGGATTATCTGGATACAAAAAATTTGGATCCGAGTTATCTTTTAGGTGGCAGAAAACTTTACATGAAGCTGTGGCGCCATTTAAAGTTAGACCATCTGATTCAGGATATGATCTAACTTTGATTAAATTAGAAAAACAAATTAATAATGTTTTTCTATATGATACTGGAATTAAAGTTAGACCAGAATATGGCTGGTATTTTGAATTAGTTGGAAGAAGCTCTATAATTAAATCTGGCTATATATTAGCTAATTCTATTGGCATAATAGATAGAACTTACACTGGTAGTATCAAGGTCCCATTGATCAAAATAGATCCGAATGTGGCAGACCTAGTATTGCCTAATAAATTGGTGCAAATTATACCAAAACCTATAATTCATATGACGGCAGTAGAGGGTGAAGTAGATGAGACTGATAGATCTGATGGTGGCTTTGGCAGCACATCAAAATAAAATATGTCAGCCTTGACATATCGTTTACGCGAGTTATCATTGGTAATGAGAGTCTATAAATATTATGAAAAAAAGAAATAAAGCTATGAAAATGGTACAAAAAGAAAATGTTATTTTAGACAAATTTAGTTTAGATGACGAGGATCTTCAACCAATTGTTACGGAAGAAGAGAGCGCTATAATTAAAAAGTTTTTTGCAGACAACCCAGCTTTAAAAACTGAGAAGCCCGAAGTTGATGAAGCTTGGATTCAAACATTTTCTGGTCGTAGATTTCATCCAATGAGCCCGAACCCTGATTCAATTGTAATTCAAGATATAGCTCACTCTTTGTCTATGCTATGTAGATTTACTGGTCATTGTAGTAAATTCTACTCAGTAGCTCAGCATAGCGTATTAGTGAGTCATATTTGTGACTTCAAGGATGCTTTTTGGGGGCTTATGCATGATGCAAGCGAGGCATATTTAACGGATATTCCCAGTCCATTAAAACGATCTGGTAAGTTTGAAGAATATATTAACTTTGAAAAAGTTATGATGAAAGCTATTTGTAAAAGATTTAATATGGCTGAGGAAGAGCCGGAATCAGTAAAACGTGCTGATGGTATCCTTCTATGTACTGAAGCAAGGGATTTAATGTCTCCGCTACATACTGACTGGGTTCAAAAGTTCGAGCCATTACCATTTACTATAGATCCTCTTCCGCCAGAAGAGGCGGAGGATTTATTTTTGAAACGTTTCTATGAGCTATTAAATTCTAAATGATATATACAAAGTATGACAACAGATAAAGAAACTCTTAAAAAAGAAGCCGCAGCAAAAGCAAAGCTTCCTCTGCCCAAACTCTACTATGAGGTACGTGTTGATTGTATGCTGCCAGCCACACTTACATACAAGGTTTTAGCGGAAACGCCAGAGCAAGCCGCCGAGCTAATTAAAAATATGCAGCCAGTTGGCGTGAAGCATAAGTTAAGTGGTCGAAAAGAATTACTTTTAAAAGTATATCTAAATGGATCTAGTATGTTAAAATTTATGAAGAAAATGTTAGGGAGATAAATGTACGAAAATTATCTTAAAAAGGCTCCATCCAAAACTGGCACCGGGGTTTTTACGACTACCATTATTCCGCCTAATGTGCCTATATGTGAATTTAAAGGGGAATATTTTACTTCTAAAACACTAAAACATAGTGATGATATTGTTGTGCAGGTTGGTCCAGATTTATTTTTAGGTCCATCTGGAGATATTGATGACTTTATTAATCATAGCTGTAATCCTAATTGCATGCTACATATAGTGGGCGCTAGAGCCATCTTATATGCACTATATTATATTGGGGCGGGGGATGAATTAACTTTTGATTATTCAACTACATCAACTGACACATCAGATCAATGGCAAATGAAATGTGAATGTAAACAATCTAATTGTAGGGGAACAATAAGCGGATTCCACGTATTAGATAAAGATATTCAAAAAGAATTAAAAGATAAGGGCGTTGTTCCTTTATACATGACGAATCCAATATTCAATAAGTAAGAAAGTAAATATGAGCGGATTAAAATATTACGTAATAGATACGGAAACAACTGGATTAAAAGCTGGCTATAATGAAATGACCGAGGTAGGGATAATTAGGTGTGTTGACAAGGTTCAACTATGGCGCCAAATTAAATGTGATTACCCTGAGCGTGCCAACTTTGATGCGCTTGCCATAACAAAAAAAACATTGGCAGATTTAGAGTTAGGGCGCCTTAAACATGATGTAGTTGAAGAATGTAATAAGTTTTTTGATGAGGATGGTTGTACTCCAGCCCATAGATGCATTATTGCGCACAATGCTTCATTTGATAAAAGGTTTCTGCATGCATTATGGGAAGTATGCGGAAAAGAGTTCCCGGCTAATCTTTGGTTAGATACAATTGCATTAACTAAAAGTTATGCCAAGCAAATTGGATTGATTAAACCAAAGGTAAATCTTCATGCAGCATGCGACATCGTAGGGATAAAAAAGTTAGCGGCGGCTCACAACGCCAAGGTAGATAGTAGAAATACTTATTTGCTTCACAATGACTTAGTTAATGTTAAAATGGTAGATTATTTGCCACACATTAAAACTGAGCCACATATTATAAATCCGCCTGATCCTTCCGAAGAAGAGCCGGATATGTCGCTACTAGATCTATGAAGGTTAAATCCCTTAATACAATTTATCATAAGCTGCATAAACATATATTACTTGCCCAGGCTTTTACTGAAGTAAAAGAATTATCTTTTATAATTAAGTCATGTAGATTAAAACCCAATGATTATGTTTTTAATAAAAAGGATTACTCTCCAGTAAAACTGTATGACAAGTGGTTTGATGAATTTGGCAATACTTTAAATATTAAATCAAAAGACATATCTATAACGTACAATGATTTATCATTAAATAGGGACAAGATTGTTTGCACTGATTTATATTATGGATTATCTATTGATAAGGTAATAAAGATTAGTAAATTTGCTTATCTTGTTACTGAGCATGATGAAGATCAGGAATATTATATATTAACATTTTTAGGTATAGATAATTATTTAAGAAGCTATTTATATTTTGATGGCGAGCTATCTTGTGTATCTCCGTTAATTTTAGGATTAGACGATCTTAAGTTTATGTGCGGCGAAATTGATATGGATAATTTTATTAAGATAGAAAACGTGTTAGGGGCTGGTATATCTAGACGGGCATGGTTATCTTCTATGCCGTTGCGGAGCGAATGTTTAGAGCAACTCAACAAGAGTGACGAGACAATTTATTATTTTTTAAAAGGAACTGAAATTAAATGAGTGAAAAAGGTTTAGAGTTTGAGGGAACGGTCATTGATGCAAACAAAGGTATGTTCAAGGTCCAGATAACTGAAGATATGATAGTAACTGCCACATTAAGTGGCAAAATTCGTATTAACTCAGTTAAAATTTTAGTTGGCGATCTAGTTACAGTTGCGGTAAGCGAATATGATACCACTAAGGGTCGTATAACTTACAGGCACAAGTCATAAGGATAATAAAATGATTATTAGAGATGGAATTTCGTTTGATGATGTTTTACTCGTTCCCAAATATTCTGATATTAAAAGCAGATCGGAAGTAGACTTATCAGTTAAGTTATGTAAAGGTCTTTCGTTTAAGCTTCCTTATATTCCGGCGAATATGACTGATGTAATTGGAAAAGAAATGATTATTAAAATGTATAAGGCTGGCTGTATGAGCTTAATGCATCGTTTCTGTCCAATGAAAGATCAGACACTTTTGTTAGACGAATTGCATGAAGAGTTCGGCGGGGATATCTTTAATTTTGTAGGCGTTTCTGTTGGTATTAAAGAAAAAGATTATGAATATGTAAGAACATTCTTAAAAATGGGCGTGAAAATCATTTGTATTGACATTGCTCATTTAGATTCTGAGTATGGAATTAACATGGTTAAATTCATTCATGATAGTGATCCTAATGTATTACTAATTGCTGGCAACGTGGCAACTGCTGAGGCTGCGCATAGAGTATGGCAAGCTGGGGCTGATGTTGTTAAAGTTGGTATTGGTGCCAGTGGGGTTTGTTCCACTCGTTTAGAGGCGGGCGCAGGAGTTCCACAATTAACTGCTATAATGGATGTTGCAGAGGAACGAAAATACTGCGAAGAGAAGTTTAAAAGAAAGTTATTCTTCATATCAGATGGCGGTCATAAGATTACTGCTGATGTAGTTAAGAGTTTATGTTTTGCCGACATGGTTATGCTCGGAGGGCTCTTCGCAGGGGTTCCTGAGAGCCCTGGAACTAACATAAATATAAATGGTATTATGTATAAATCATATAGCGGAAGCTCAACTCATAAAGATGAGAGGGTTGAAGGAGTTAAAGCTATGGTTAAAATGAAGCCACCAATTGATATTGTAATTAAAAGATTATCAGAAGGTATTCAGAGTGGTTGCAGCTATCAAAATTGTAGAAATCTTGTAGCGTTAAAAAAAGATCCTCATTTTGTAAAAATGACGGCAGCAGGCATTAGTGAGAGTAAAATACATAGCGTTACATTACAAGGATAATATGATAGATTTTATAATAAAGATATTTTCAATAGCTACATTTATAGTTACAGTAATTATGGCAGTTTTATTTTGGTGCCTTATGTGCGTTGCTGTAGCTGGAAGTGATTTTGTATTATTTGGAGAGTCTGCTTGTTTTGCCGCTTTCTTTATGTATTTTAGCTGGGTTGATTATAGATACTTTTTTGTAGATGAGGTTGTCGATGAACAATGAAGAACAAAAGTATCTTAAACTGTTAGAGGACATTATAACTAATGGTTCTAATAGGGAAGATCGCACTGGAGTTGGCACAGTTGGAATATTTGGGTCTCAATTAAGATTTTCTCTTGAAAATAATAAGGTTCCAATGTTAACTTCTAAGAAACTTTTCGCCCGCGGTGTAATAGAGGAGCTTCTCTTCTTTTTGCGCGGCGAGACGGATACAAAGAAACTTGAGGCTAAAGGAGTTAATATCTGGAAAGGTAATACCTCTAGAGAGTTCCTAGATAAAAGGGGATTGAAAGATCTTGCCGAAGGTGATATGGGACCAATGTATGGTCATTTATGGAGAAATTTTAATGGCGTAGACCAATTAAAAAATGTGCTGCACTTGCTAAAAACAGATCCTTATAGCAGAAGAATTGTGGTGACGGCGTATGATCCAAGCTTGTCTAGTAAAAGTGTTTTGGATCCCTGTCATATGACATGGCAATGCTATGTTAATGAAGGAAAATTAAGCCTTCAATTTTACCAACGCAGCGTAGATTCCGGATGCGGATTACCATTTAATATATTAAGCTACGCCATTCTTGCTAAAATACTTGCTAAAGTGTCTAATCTTGAGCCTGGAGAGTTAATATTTGTTGGTGGTGATACTCATATTTATAAAAATCATGTACCACAAATAATGGAACAAATGTTTCGTGAGCCATATCCTTTTCCAGAGCTTTATATAGATAAACAAATTCAATCTATTGAAGATATTGAAAAACTAACATATGAAGATTTTCGTATTGAAAATTACAGGTACCACGCACAAATAAAAATGGAGATGGCAATATGATTGGACTAATAGCGGCGGTTTCGCTCGATGGTAAAATTGGTTTAAACGGCGGGATTCCTTGGAATTACCCAGAAGATATGAAGCACTTTAGAAAAACTACCGCTAACTCAAATATTATTATGGGCAGAAAGACATTTGAGAGCATTGGCAAACCTTTGCCCAAGAGACGCAATATAGTAATTAGTTCTAAGAAAATAGATATTGATGGAATTGAAACGTTCCCAAGTATTCAGGCAGCTGTTGATGCTGGAGTATTTAAAAATTTAATAACGCATTACAAAGAGAGCGATGGAACTCCAGTTGTTGACATCGCCCGCCCAAACACGTGGTTTATAGGCGGTGCGTCAATTTATGAGGAGGGGATGGGGCATGCTGATACCATACTGCTCACCTGCGCCCCAGACATCGTTAAAAATTCAAATGCGGTAAAGTTTCCATTCATCAATCCACTACTATTCAAAATAGCCAGCACTGGACCATTGGATGAAGCTATGTGGGAAGCCGGCACTAGTAAACTACAGTTGGTTAGATATAAGCGCAACATCTAACGATACGGAGAAGTTCGACAGCTCCAGCAGATCATAGTACCATCAAGCTGATTTGGCGCAGCCATATGACAGAACTCCTTGCATCTAGTGCATGTCATTCCGTCTAGTCTCGCGCTAATTTGATACACCATATTCTCATCGATATAGGCTACGTTCTCATCCAAGAATTTATGATCTATATCCCATTGTTTACAGCGATATATGTCTGCCTTCACTGACCCATCTATAAGAATATAGACTGGTACAAATAGGTAGTAACCATAGATATCTGTTGAAACAATCTCAAAAGTTCTTATATCATCGTAGCTCTTATAAGGACTAACGATAACGATACCTTTGACTTTGCACTCAACTTTATCGCCTGGCTTTAATTTGACCATATTAAAATGCAATAATATGGATAACTAATATATTATGGTTCTTGGTAGAACGAAACTGATACGCCCTTAGCAACTAAGCAGGAGCCTAATAATGCCTCAAGCTCTGGCACAGCTTCGACTAGGACAGTGGAAACATGTACCGACGCTTTCTCATAAAGTGCTGACTTACAGACCTTTTTCAGGCAATCTTCTAAAGCTTTGACATCAGTGACAAGCTTATCATCTTGGCATAATAAATGTGTAACCCATACGTCGGATTGAGTCGCCACGGTTGCGATCTCTCCGAGTTTGTAGGCTCCGGTCTTAGTGGCATACCAGCCGCGTACATCGGCTTTAACTTGCTTCCATTTCTTATCGAAAATTGGATAAAGGGCACCTTCTGCTTTGCCCGCCATGTTAACTACATTGAGTACAAAACGCAGTCCGCCACCTTCTGGTGTAAGGATGCTGCCCTTGATAAGCTTTGTTTTACCTTTAACTTGAAACATATTAACTTGTTCTTCACTCATATTATTTCCTTTATTCAGTCTCCACAAAATAGATATATCAGCTAATTTGAAGATTTTTAGAAAGATGGCGTTCCCAGTATCATTTGTTCTATGTCCGGAATCTTATCCTGATACCCAGGCTCATCTATAGATAGTCTATATGTTTTGAATCCAAATTGCTTAGATGCGTCTAGATTTTCTTGTAAATCATCTATATATAAACTGCCTTTAAAATCTGGGTATTGTGACAGGAAACTTTGATAAAATAGCAATGAAGGCTTTCTAGCACCAACAAAACAACTAAAATGCTTTATTGACTGCGTAAAAAAATTATTATGCTCCAATTTGTCTTTAACTATCTCGGCATGTTCTACGCCTATATTTGATAGTAATGCGATCTTTAATCCTTTTGTATCCCTTATATTATTGATCTTTTGAATTATATCAAAATTAGGAGTTACTGTATCATTCCAGGCTTTAGATAATTTCTTTAAAGTTACCTGAGACTTTATATGGAACTGATCTTTTAATTCATCTTCCATTGTAGTTTGTCCAAGATCATGTACTTGCTGGAAGCGCTTCATAAATCTAAAAGCATCCTGCGTGGAAATGTTTAAAGACTCAGATAAAATATCTAAAAAGGGTTCCATTTTTACATGACACAAAACACTACCAATGTCCAAACAGATATAATTCATAATGAATTTATCCTATCATGAAGATATTGTATATCTTTATTATAATTACTGACAATATCTTTATTCATAAATTTATTTAAATCCTCATTAGTCTCCGAGATAGATTTTGATAAACCTAAATGTTCAGAAAATATACTATTCATTATACACTCAATATCTTTATAATTTGGAAAAACTATTGAAAATTTATTGTTATAGAAGGCGTCGGCAAGGAAACTTGTCTGACCTTCGCACACGAATAAATTAGAATTTTTTAAATTACAAAAATACTCCTCATCATTATCTATATCTTTGAGTAAAAAATTATTATATTGTTCGTCGCAAAATGTGGTAAAAGCGACCGAATCAGGATACTTTTTTAATATGTTATAAATGGTTTTATTATTAAGTGTGCCAGCAACGACATTATGTTTACATGTGATGGCTTCTTTACCAACCGAGTGGTACGGTCTAATCCATTCAAATCCATTTTTTAATGTTGGAGGATTTTCTGTATCGCCAAAGTGAGAGTAAACAAAATTGCAATTAGAGTTATCAATGATATTAACTTGACGCTGATGTCTAATAGCATTATTATTTCCTAATAAAAAAGAATACTGTTTATGCAAACCAAGATTATATTTCTCTTTATTTTCTATCGCAGTATTTATAAGTGATGAGCTACATTGCCATAACGTAATGTTTAAAGTATTAGCTATATATGATGTAAAATATTCTGCATCACATATAATTAAATCTGGTGCGTAATGTTTTACCTGCTCAAAATAGATATTAAAATTCTCATTATCTAATGATATTGTATCTGGTTTAAATATATTTAATAACGAATCGAGAGTCCAATCTATTGACATATTAGGAGAAGATCGCCTATAAGCAGCGACCTTAATAGTGTGACTAGTTCCGCTCATAGCTTTTAAAAAGCGTGAGCATTGAATTAGAGCATTACTATTATTTCCACAGGCGTAAAGTACCTTCAGCATATCCTATTTATTTAAAGCCTTCTTAAAAAACTCTGTTTGTTTTCTAAAAACTTCTACGGTGCATTTAGTGTCTGCTGCCGCACTGTGGGCTTTATCATTCTTAACGTTATATTTTTTAGATAGATTATTTAAACTATAACCAATTGCAAATTCATCTTTACAATAATCAAGGTAAAGTTCTGTAATCATGGTGTCGAGCACTCTTCTACCAAACGGAAAACTATCTTGTGCCTCACATTTAATCCATAGCTGCTCAAGCATTGCTTTGTCAAAAGCAACGTTATGCCCGATAAGGCAACGGTTCTCTGTAGGCACGCCATCTTCTTGTAACCAATTTTCAATCTCTACTATAACTTCTTTTGGATCGCGATATGTATCTCTTCCAAATTTAGTGAGCATTTTCAAATCATCAAGTTTATGACCATTAACTCTTAATGCGCCAAGCTCAATATTTTCGATAGATATTGGTTTTATTGTCCAAGTTTTTTGAACATCATCAGATAATCTATAAATAGATAATTCTATAACATCATTTTTTACGCTTGAAAGACCGGTCGTTTCAGTATCGACGCCATAAAATACATAATCCATTAAAATACCTTTCGTGTAGCTATTACTGGACAAATATAATCATTACTGCGCATCTGTCAAGACTACTTTTTCTTTTTAATTAGCTTGGTGGCTTTTTTTGCTGCAGGTTTAGGCGACATCATTTTTTTAAGTTCCACTTTAAAATTATTTAAAGATTTAATGCCTAACTTTGCCTGAGCTAACATAAAATTAAAGCCTTCTATTGTTTGTAAAAATGATCTTTCTTTTTTAGATATCTTTGTACTTTCGATGGTGAATATTAATTTATTATCAATTGTAATCTTCCATTTTTGCCCTTTATTTGGCATTGATACACTTTTAACTCTAATTACTTGATTAGAGACATCATCTTCTTCATGATACAAATCAAAATCAAATTTACTTAAACTATATTTAGAATTTTGGTCTTTAACTTCTTCAGTAATTGGAATATTAGAGACTGGCTCCGTATTTATTTTAATTGTCATTGTTTTCTCATTTGCATATCGCATCGCATGCGATAATTCCCATTGTTGCTGCAGCAAGAATTCCACGAACACCTGCCGACTCTCCCACTACAAACATACCATCTATATCGGATTCTAAATTTGTTCCAATATTAATTTTTGGAGCGAGCGGAGTGATCGTTGGCACATGAAAATATGATTTTGTTAATATCTCTGGCAATACAGCTGCAAAATCATTTATTGCATTTTTTAACCAATCATACTCTGGTATAATAGATATTTTACTTTTACCAGTCATAATGTGTGATACTCTTTCTTTAATAATTCTATCATTTGCTAACAAAAATGTTAATTTACCTATTCTATCTGTTTGTTCAAATCCACCATTTGGAAATTGTTGCTGCCCAATTAATGTAAATGATACTTTATCAGACTTCCATCTGTTTTCATTTGCTCTAAAAGCAGAGATAGCCATATCAATATGATCTTCTGGTATAACTGTTCCGTACCAGGATAATGGTCCAATCTCTATATTATCTTTAACCATTGTACAATTAGATTTATTAAACTCTTTCATAATATTAGAGTTAGTTTCGACACGAATACCAAATTTTGCAATATCATTATTATCAATGATTCCAAAATCTGAATATAATTGTTTTGCCCATCTCCATCCACTTCTTCCGACAGCTATGATTAGTTTTTTGCACTTATATTCTTGCGTTTCAGTAGTTATTGTGAATACGCCTTTATTTTTATATATTTTTGCAACTTCATTATCAAAAACAAATGTAATATTTTTAGACTTCTCAATTGTATCTGCCATATATTTAGATAATACGTGTATATCTTTTGGGTACATTTGCATATAATCATTAGTGGCTAATGAATAACCCGCTTTAGCTATTTTCTTTTCCATAGAAATAGATGGAGACTTATCTTTATTTATTTTAAACGTTCCAATATTTGATAATATATTATTAAAATATGTAAATGCTGATTTTGCTTTTCTTAAACCAGTAAGCTCGGCAACTTTAGCCACATCAGTAGTAAAGACTTTGCCATCACTATTTGGTAAACAACCGAACCATCCATCGATCTGTCGACGGCGTTTTTGAGGCGGACGACCCATATCAAATGCAACAATTTTCATATCTTTATGCTCTTTGGATAATTTTAAGCAAGCAAATACTCCAGCGACGCCGCATCCAATCACACCGCAGTCAAATATATTAGACATTATTTTTCCATATTTTTCTATTTATAATCAATTGTATATTCTCGATACAAACCTCAAATAAATTACTAAGTTCTCTTGTAGACGATCCATTTGAGTGCATCACTCTAATCTCATTGGCTTTTTCTTGATTTAATTTTGGAACACCAATTCCTTTTGTTTTGCGTGCAGTTGGCGGAATATAATCTTGATCATACCAGTCTATATTATAGACTGATCTTGCAATAGTTCTTGAGGATACTTTATAAAATTCTGCGAGCGCAGTTAGACTATATTTTAATATATTATATTTGTGCCTAATTTCTTTAACTTCCTCAAAATTTAATTTAGAGTTATGATTATTGTCTCCACTCATTTTAATGATGGTTTCTTCGGTATGTTTTCTGCCAGTAGCCTTTTCTTGCATTTTTTGACGTGTTACCTCCGATATAATCCTACCAGAAGTACCCTCACCACCGTCCGTTAAATTGTAACCATATTTTGGATCTTTTGATCTAAAATATTTAATCCAATATTGTTCCGCTAAATCGCAATTTTGCTCTGTGTCAAATTGTTGCAAAATAGTAAATGTAAAATTATCAACCCCGTATTTTGATATGGATCGATGAATATAGAATTTTTCTTTTTGTCTTTTGCTTAAGGCAATCTTGATGTGCTTTGCCAACCTTTTTTTAGGATCCGCGGTCTTTCCAACATATATTTTATTATTTATAATATTGTGAATCGTATAGATATAAAAATTGCTCATACACCGACTATTATATCAGCAAATAAAGATAATTTATACGGTTTTCATCAAATCATCAAGAGTATCAAAAAATGGATCTTCAAATGGTCTTTCTCCATTTTTAATTTTAATAACAGCCTGATCAAAATCTTGCCTTATCGTTTTTGTAAATGGCCACATCCAATAATATGTGCCATCTCTAAAATGATGTAGAAATCCTTCCTCATTAGATAGCAATAGTTCATTAAACTTTAATAAACTTCCTAGTGAATGCATAGAATATAAAGAAGTAAGATATGCCTTCTTTTCAAACTTCATTCTAAAATAGGACGGTAGTGGTAATAGAAAGAATATCATTAAAGGTAATGCAATCTTCCAACTTAATAAAAATAAAGGAATGCAAAGTAATGAAAATATTTGAGGCGTTAAATATAGAAAACCAAATAATGGCTTACTTAATTTAGATGCATCTTTAATATGAACTAATTCGTGAAGAAGTATAACTGAAGCAGATACTTGTCTTATGTCTACAAAATGCTGTGATGGATAATAAACAGTAGATCCGATGGTTGTAGTGTAGGCTTTCATAAAATCTTTATTAAAAAACATTAGAGTTCCTATTATTTTCATTAATAAAGATTGATCTTTATATTTAATTTTAAGGTCAGGGAAAATCTTTTGTGCCGCAGTTACTAAGTTTTCAAATGACATAACGAGCCTCCCGACTATTTTACATGTTAAATTCCAAGCTCAACTTGATTCACAGATGTACTGTGATTGGTTATCGAATCTTCTTGTGGAGCAAAATTACTTTTAAGTCTATTTAATTCTGCGGTTACAGCTCTATTGAGCATAACTTGTAATTGTGTGGACTGATTATCTAATAATATTTTTAATTGGGTATCTGATTCAAAATCTTCAGTTAATGAGCGACCTACTATTATTGATGTTAGTGCCCACATATTATTTATTTTTTTTGCACTAATAGATATTGAGTTGCCCAATCTTGCCAATCCACTTAATACTTTTGGTTGTCCATTTTGATCTTTTTTAGTATTAAACGCGATATCAGCCTTTTTATTCATAAGGGCTAATACTGGAGCTAAAAGTTTTGAAGCATTAGCATCAATAATTGGATTACATATTGTTCTAACTGCAATAGTGACAATTTCTGTTGATCCAACTTCAGATGCATATTTATTTAATTTAATTTCAAACCTATCAGCTAACTCTGCAATTTTCTTAAAAGATTTCATTAAAGGCTCCTGTTAATTATTAAATACCATGAAAATGATAGCTTGAGTGAATATACTAACATTTTGGCATATCATTGCATTTTAAAGAGGAATTAATGAGCAAATATCCTGCACAGATAGATAATGGCACTAGCTTACCGCTTGCTGTCGATAATTTTACACCAGTAGAAGCTAAGGTATTTAACGATGCCCGTTCGGCTATATTGGCTATTGAAACCGAATTGGGTGTAAAACCTGGCGGAATATATAGCTCTGTTAAAAATAGATTAGATACCATTGAATTAAGTATAGCCAATTTTCCAGCCGTTCAAATTGGTGGAGATTTAGGTAATACTGGGGCACAGCCACATGTTATTGGTATCCGTGGAAACCCAATTTCAGTAACGGTTCCTAATGTTGGAGACGCATTAGTATTCCAGGGCACTGCATGGGTGCCACAAGCCATTTCTGGAGTTTTGGGTCCAGCATCTGGAGATTTGTCAGGAACTTATCCAAACCTGTCAGTTACTAAGCTTCAAGGCAATGCAGTTATTAACACGCTATTAACTATTAATCAAGACGGCTATATATTAACCTGGGTAAATGCATCTAGTCAGTGGCAAGTTAAACCGGCTCCTTCAGGATTTGCGGCTGGAGGTGATCTTACTGGAACTAATGTAAGCCAAACACTTTCTAAAATTAAAGGTAAAACATTAGGGTCATCATTGGCTACCATTGGTGCAAGTCAAGATGGTTATGGTTTAACTTGGGTCAATGGATCTGCTGAGTGGCAAGCTAAGCCGGCAGCCACTGGGTTTGCTGCCGGAGGCGACCTTACTGGTACACCAACCAGTCAGAGAGTATATCAATTAACCGGCGTAATTTCATTAGAGCAATATGGCGCAGTTGGTGATGGAACTACCAATGATAATTCTGCTTGGACAGCTGCTCTTGCTGCTCTAACGGGTGCAACTGGATCTGGCAACCATACACTTCAGCTTGGTTCCAATAGAACTTATTTAGTTAATTCTGGTGGTGTATTGCCAGCCGGATGTTCTATCATAGGTTATGGTGATACATCTGTTCTTAAAACGAATAGTGATAACTCGTTAATTCGCATTGGTGGTCAAAACTGTACGCTTCTTAATTTTAAGATGTTAGGTAACGGAGTTGGAGCGGCACAAATAGCAGTTGCAAATAAAGATCTTGGTGGCGGATCTGGATATCAATTTTTTAAGATGCGCGGATGTACCATTGACAACTTTGCTTATTGTGGAGTAATGTTCTATATTCCATCTGGTGATGGAACAAGCCATGGTGTTCAAGTATCTGATTGTATCGTTAGAAATTGTGCCAATTTTGGTTGGTGGTTATTTGCTGAATACTCTACATATACAAATCTTCAAGCCCTTCAATGCGGAACTGGTATAAATTGGGCGGCTGGAAATGTTGTATTAACTGGTGGTATTGTAACTAATTGCACTACTGGATTACTTCTAAATAATGGCAGCGGCAATGATGGTCACGGAGTAATTACTGGAGTTGAAATAAATCATAACTCTACTAATATTTTAACTTCGGGCTCATTTAATACAATTTCTAATGGTCAAACATTGGTTGACTGTATGATCTATTCTGGTGCAATTCAACTTATTGATTCAATTGGCATTCGCTTCATTGGATGTCAGATTGATGTGCCCGGATATTTCTTTCAAGGTTCAACTGGAACTCAATTTATTGACTGTGTATTTCCAAATGCTGCTGCCGCAAATACCATTTATAATAGTTATGGTGGATTTGCATCAACTACTTATTGGAATAACTGCCGCTCATTAAATGGTACTGTTCCGGCATTCATTATTGCCGGTTATGATGGTACTAATTGGGATAATAATATTAATGGCTACATGTCTCTTCCAATCGGAGATATGCGCATTGGTACATTACCAGCAACAACTGGTGATATTCGTGGAACTAAAATTTTCAGCATTAAAGCTCTTAGTTTAGACAATGTAACTAATCTTAATGTTATTTCTATGGATGGCTCTGATGGAGTTGGTATTGGTGGGACTACTCTTGCAACGACAAGTCTTGTTTCAGCTGGAACTACTACAATTCAAGGCTTTGAGATTGATCTTAAAGCTGGTGCAGGCAATACTGTATTCAAGACTGGAACTACTATACTTGCACAAGTTGATAGTACATTTGGAGTTGGTATATTTGGCGGAAATGCAGCAGTAACCGCTTATAAAGCTCATCTTGGTCCATTAACTTCTCTTGAAACAGGCTATTCAGCATTATGGTTATTAGCTCCAGCAACAGCAAGAACTGCATCTAATCCAGTAATATATTCTGATGGATCATCTCTTAATTTAAACGTACCTGTATCTGGAAATACATTTAATTTTGTTGATAATGGGGGTCAATATCTTGCTAGATTATCTCTTTCTACTGGTATGATATTTGGAACTGGCGCAGTATCACAAATCACTAAAGCAGATAAAACAACCAATTCTGGAACGGGTGATACATTATTTATCACAGCACAGAATGAAACGGGAACTGCATCTACTGGTGGTAATCTTATTCTTGCGTCTGGTACAGGAACATCTACTCAAGGCTCAGTTATTATTAAAACGGGTGCTGCTACAGTCGCAACGTTCGCGCCTGGTGGATTCACCCTTAACGTGGGATACATCGGCATTGGCGCTACACCTATTGCGACGGTTGGTGATATTCGTGGATCGAAGACTCTTTCGGTTTACGCCAGGAACTCTACCGACACTGGCAACCTAAACGCCTTCAACTTCAACGGTACGAACTCGTTGACATTCGGCGACTCTAGCGTTGCCACGATGGATTTCGTGACGGCGGGACCGTTAGTGTTAGCGTCTAGCTCCTATGTTCAATTAAAGGGCACACAAACATATATTGCTACAACTGGCGGTGTAAGTACAATTAGATTGCTTGCAAATGCAACTACATCAAATATTAATTTCTTACAAACAACTGCTGCAATAATTTCTGTTGATGATGTAACTGGAGCTGGTGGCGGAACTGGTGCAAATTTAACAATTCATGCTGGCAATGAACTGGGAACCACTTCTATTGGCGGCAATCTAGTTCTTCAGTCTGGAGCTGGTACAAATCATGCTGGCTCATTAATTCTTAATTATGGCGCAGCATCTGTATTTACTGCATCATCTACCGGTATCAATATTACAACTCCAACTAATACTGGATTATCTCTAAATGCTAGCAATGCAAATATGCTAGTCAATGTTACTGGCGCTAATGGTATTTATATTGCAGCTACAACTCAAGTATTTAGAGATAATGCGGCTGCTGATTGGCTAACTTTCACTGGCCTTTCAACTGGAGCATCTACAGCCACTATTGCAACTGGAGTCACTAGTTTTACTTTGTCACAAGCAGATACTACAGTAGCTTCTGCAACTGGTGCTACATTTACTATCCAAGCACAAAATGCAACCGGTACGACTTCTATCGGTGGCAACTTAATTCTTCAATCTGGAACTGGAACTTCTACTTCAGGAAATGTTGTATTAAAATATGGCGCAACAACAGCATTAACCATTGCTCCAACTCTAATTACTACCACATTACCATTACAAATAGCAAGCGGAGCTGATAGTACAATTAATTCTGGATTATATATTACTCGTTCTGGCGTAGGAAATGTATTAATAGGTCCACAATTAGCTGGTTATGGAGCAATATGGTTCGGTGGCGTAGCAGCAACACCAGGTAATACTAATTGGTCAATTCGTGGTGATGGTGGTGCAACCACATCTGTTAATGCATCTACAGAAGTAAATTTTTCAATCGCTAATGCCCCACTATTTCGTGTTTTTTCATCAGTTGCATATCTTGGAAGCTATGGGTTAAACCAATATCAATTTGATTTTGCAGCAGCAGCAGTTCAACATTTCACAACAAATGCATCAACTTCTGCAACTATTAAATATGATGATGTGACTGGTGCTGGTGGCGGTGTTGCCAAGCCATTAACAATTCAAGGTCAAAATGAACTTGGACTTACCTCTACTGGCGGTAATCTAGTTCTTAAGCCTGGAACCGGTACGTCTACTAATGGTGCCATTCTTCTTGGAGTTGGAACCGTTGCAACTACTGGAACTTTGCGAGTTGCCAATGATTTTAGTTTAGTCGCAAGGCACGCATTAGGCACACCTTCTGATATTCCACTTATCACATTTACTGATGATGTTTCTTATCCGTCTGCAACGCTTGGCGATGCACAAATAGTCAATTTTAACATCACAGCACTCAATACAATAAATCTTGGAGCGCCAAATGCACGAATTATATTAGGTTCTGTACAAACTTGGATTAGTTCCACAACTGCTGCAACACCAGCAATCATAATTGCTCCAAATGCAACGGGCGCTACTACCTTTGTGGTTGATACTGGCGTTACATCATTCACTTTAAGTCAGGCAGATATTACAACTAATTCTGCAACAGGGGCAGTTACTACTATTCAAGCACAAAATGCGACCGGAACACCATCTACTGGTGGTAATTTAGTTCTTGCGTCTGGTACAGGTACATCTACTCAAGGCTCTGTTATCATTAAGTCTGGAGCTACAACAGCTATTACCGCAACCTCAGCATATAGTATGTTGGGGACATCAACAGCATCAACGGGCGAACTTCGTGTTCCAGCTACGTGGGCGATTGTTGCAGGTAATGGTGGTGATCGTCCGATCATCAAGATTGACGGTGGAAACAACGTCATTGTAGGTTCCACGGGTGGCGTTATTGGAGTTATGGCTTTAAGAAGTCAGAGCAGTATTGACTTAACAACTAGTGTAATAAATGTAACTACAGCATCAAGTGCGTCCATTTATGTAGAAACTATTATAGCGGCTTATACTCAAGTATTTGACTCAGCAGTAACATCCATTTCTATTAGCCAAGCGACACATGCTACAGTTGCTCATCCATTTACTATTCAGGCAGGTAATACAACAACAGGCACTGGTTCTGATTTAATACTTCAATCAGGCACTGGCTCTGTAACCTCTGGTAAGATTAGCTTTAAAGTAGGATCAGTTGAGGGTGGAAGTTTCGTACAGACCGCAGTTGCTGGAGGTAATATTGTAGGTATCTTAGGTGGTAACGCAGCTGGAACATCATATTGTGTTATGGCTGGAGGTTACCCAGGATTCGAGACCAGCAACGGCGCCATCTGGATTCTCCCGCAGGGCACGGCGCGTGGTGCAGGCAATCTCGCGATCAGTGCGGACAGCACCAGCACCAGCTTCGGCGGCCCATCGACCCTCTACTTCGGTGTTGGCGGCACGAACTACATGACAATGAATTCTACTAAATTTCAATTTGGTACAAACTATGCATCATTGGCGCAATACATATTTGATTTTGATACAACTGCAGTTATGCATTTTGCAGTAAATGCAACGGTGTCTGCTACAATTAAATATGATCCAGCAACTTCTGGTGGTGGAAGAGTATTATCAATTATTGGTCAAGACTCTACGGCAGGCTCAGGGGCAGCTGGCGGCAATATAGTTATACAATCAGGTGCTAAAGCAGTTGGCTCAGTTGATGGTGATATTATTATTAAGAATGCTGCAACAACAACTGCAACATTCAAGCCTGCCGGATTAACTCTTGGAGCTGGATTAACTGTTCATACTGCTACTGCAAGTGCTTCACCATATACAATCGATGGGTATGCAGTAGCAGATTATATGTTATTTGTAGATACAACAACTGCAATGACTATTAATTTACCAACGCCTACAGCTGGAAGAATACTAATAATTAAAGACTCAACTTTTAATGCTGCAACTAATAATATCACTATCGTTAGAAATGGATCAGAAAAAATTGAAGGTGTTGCTGCTAGTAGAGTGCTATCTTCTAATGGTATGTCTATAACACTTACATCAAATGGAAGCGACTGGTTCCAGATTGCTTAAAGGTAATTTATGAGTAGAATATCTCAAAAAATCTTTACAAGTAATAGCACTTGGACACCACAAGCTGGAGTCTATTTTGTTGAGATAGAGGCTATTGGAGCGGGTGGTGGAGGTGGAGGCGGTAGAGATGGAGCCACAGCTATAAATCTGTCACCATTAGGTGGTGGAGGCGGGGGCGCTGGAATTATGCAAAGAATAACCGTACCAGTTGTTCCTGGAACTGTATATGCAGTTACTATTGGAACGGCCGGAACAGCTGGCTCTGCTGGAGCACCTCCCGGAGCATTGCCAAGTGCCGGTGGAGTTGGTGGAGACACTATTTTTAGAATATCTGGAAGTACTATTCTTGCAGTATTTTCTGGTGGTGGTGGTGGTTATGCCACATCTGATATGCAAAATGCTTCAGGATATAATACTGCTGGAGGATCTGTGGCAAATAATCCTATTTCATATTTATATACAGTGCCAACTGTATTAGGATTAATAAATTCTCCAAGTGCTCAACCAAGAATTATGATAGGTGAGGGTGGATTTGGTGGAGAAAGTAATGTAAGAAATTGGAAAATGTATGGTACTGCAGGATCTAACGCACCGGCTTATAATGCATCAGCTTTTGCTGGCGGCGCTCTTGGCACAACCGGAACAGATAATGGTGGGGTAGGCGGACATTATGGCGGTGGTGCTGGTGGAGGTGGAGCCGCTTCTTATTATGGTTCCGGTGGAGCGGGCGGTAATGGCGGGAACGGATCTGCTGGGGCGGGAGCTGCTGGTTCTGCTGGCACTTCTCCAGGAGGAACCGCATATGGCGCTGGCGGTGGTGGTGGTGGTGCAGGAGGCTCTGGAACTTCTGGTGGTGCTGGTGGTGCAGGCGCTGCCGGTATAGCTGGCTACTTAGTACTAAGGTGGAAAGAATGAGTAGAATGGCACAAAAGATCTTTACTGGTAATGGATCCTGGATAGCACAAGCTGGAGTGTATTTCGTAGAGATAGAGGCTATTGGAGCTGGTGGTGGAGGTGGTGGCGGACGCACTGGTGAAGTAGGAAATCAATTAAGTCCAATTGGTGGTGGCGGTGGTGGCGCAGGAATTATGTCTAAAATAATAGTTCCAGTTGTACCGGGCACTACATATAATGTAGTTATTGGAACTGCTGGTACTGCTGGTACTGGAGGAGCTTCCCCAACAACTGGCGGTGTTGGCGGAAACACTACATTTGCAATAAATGCAGGTGCAACACTAGCAACATTTATTGGCGCCAGTGGCGGCTACGGATACGTAGATGCTTTAGCAAATCAAAACGGAATTAATACTGATGGGGGAGCGCCCGTAAACAATCCTATTTCATATTTTGGCAATGCAACTAATACAATTGGAGCAATATTTGCTGCAAATGTGACCCCAAGAGTAATGCTAAGTGAGGGTGGATTTGGTGGAGAAATGAATGTCCCAGCAGGAAACAATACAGTAGAGGGTACAGCCGGATCTAATTCAATAGTATATAATGCTGGAGGATTTGCTGGTGGCAGTGCCGGAACATCTGGAAGCATTTCTGGAGCTAGCTGTTATGGGGGCGGTGGTGGCGGGGGTGGTAGTGCATCTTATTATGGTTCAGGTGGCGCAGGAGGCAATGGAGGAAATGGTGGTGGCGCCGTGGCAGGTAGTGCAGGATCTGCTGGTACTGCTCCAGGTGGCACTGCATATGGTACCGGCGGTGGTGGTGGCGGTGCAGGAGGCTGCGGATCTTCTGGTGGAGCTGGAGCAAATGGGGCTGCTGGAGCTGCTGGTTATTTAGTTTTGAGATGGAGAGAATAAATTATGGAAAGAATGTCTCAAAAAACATTTACCGGAAATGGATCGTTAACAGTACAAGCTGGAGTCTATTTCATTGAAATTGAAGGTATTGGCGCTGGTGGCGGTGGCGGTGGTGGTAGAACAGGGACTGTAAATACAAATGAATCACCATTAGGTGGTGGTGGTGGTGGTGCAGGAATTATGTCTAAAATAACAATTTCAGTTACTCCTGGAACAACATATGATGTAATTATTGGAACTGCTGGTACTGCTGGTGCTGGTGGAGCGCCACCTGGTTCGCCAACTAATGGTGGTGCAGGTGGCGACACTACATTCCAAACTGGGGGAGGAACAATACTTGCAAGATTTGTTGGCGGTAGTGGCGGCAAATCATCACCTACAGTATTAGATGCTGCCGGATATACTACAAATGGCGGTATGCCAGCTAATAATCCATATGTATCTTCAGCCTCAACATCAGCAACATCTGATACTATTTTTGCACTCTCGTCTCAACCTAGAATTATAATAGGTGAAGGTGGCACTGGTGGAGATAGTAATACAAGTAATAAAACACAAGGGCTTGCAGGATCTAATGCCTTAGTATATAATGCTACCGGATATGCCGGTGGTGTGCTTGGGACGCCAGGTACAGATGCTGCCGGACCATATTATGGCGGTGGAGCTGGTGGGGGTGGAGCTGCATCTTATTATGGTTCGGGTGGTGCTGGTGGTAATGGAGGGAATGGTTCAGTAGCCGGATCTGGCGCAGCTGGTACGGCTGGATCCGCAGTTGTTGGAGCGCTTGGATCTGGTGGTGGCGGCGGTGGGGCAGGAGGATGTGGACCAATTGGTGCTGGAACAGGGGCTAATGGAGCAGCAGGTAAAATTGGACAAATTATTATTTATTGGTATGAATAAAATATGTATTGTGGCACCATACAAATAGTGATTCAGATCAAACAGGCTATACGTTAGTATTAGTGACTATATTTATTATAAATAATGTCATATGTTTTTGATAGTAATTTTATTATAGTATCAGTTACCAGTCAACGTTCGCATTTGCAGAAAGGTTGGGGGCGTACCGGCGAAATCTCCTCCAACTGCACAGCACCACCCGACAAGAAGGTACTTTGAACCACCGGAGCCAAGCTCCGTCGTATCGGTGTTGATTCGACGGTCACCCTTCACCCACACGCCCGAGCTGGGCGCGGAAGTGCCCTTGTCAATGGCTACGAAGTCGTAGTCTTGCCCGATGAGGATCCCGTTTTGGAAGCGAGCGGCATACATGCGCTTCGACGCGCTCTGACTCGTCGGGAAGGAGATGAATCGCAGCGCTGGGTTGGCGTCCAGTTCGAGCCCCCACCACCGCGAGCCGACGTCGAACGTCATGAACATCGAATCGTCGCCGGAGTCCGGCGTGTGCCAGCCGATGGCGCGCATGGTCCCATCGTTGCTCCCGAGGATGGCGCGGACGCGCTGCACCCCAGCGGACGAGTCATGCACGATGGGCGCGCGGTACGAGCCGCCGCCGTTCCCACATAGCGCCGTTGAGGATGCCGACAGTTGCCCCGCCAGGATCCCACCCTCGACCACGGCTGGTGAATCGATCTCACACCCGCCGTTCTCAGCGTAACATCCGGAGTATAGGCTTGAGTTGCCAGCGCCGGTACACTTGTAGTCTATATATGGAACCGCCAACGCCGGATATGTTGCAGAATGATTAACGGATCCGTGACAACCTACGTACGTATTGCCTAGCGTTGTATCATCAAAAAATCCATAGCCACCATTAGTATTACAGTTTACGGAATCTGCTACGCCTACGTTAGCGTCGAAACCTGCGACGTATAGCCCGTGTCCCTTGCACCCTCGGATCTCCGTATCTCTAACACGCCATCCAGATGCATTACCACCGTTTATATTGTAGCTTGCGAGTACCGCTATGCCGTGTCCGCCAAAGCCCTCTATATGGCAATCCTCGACGCGGATCGTTGTGCTCATGTGGATACCATGTCCACTAGTTGTAGTAGCATCACTGCAATATATTGTTATATTTTGTAATATAGACCTATATGAAGAAACCCCTGTTCCAGGATTTGTCCAACCAGCTTCATTATAATCAGCGCCCCCATGAAATCTTAGAGCAGTAACATTTTTTGGCCATACAAGCATAGTGCCTGGAGCCCATACACTTCCAGTATTTGGATAACTTCTTCCATCTCCTTTAATTAATACAGATTGCAAAACATGAAGAGTAGCACCAACATAACCATATCCAGATATATGAAGGACCCCACCCTTTGAAGTTCCTGGTAATATTCGATTCATAGCATCTAATGCTGCTTGTAATGCTGCAAGATTATCAGTACCTGTGGCACCATTCCAATCTGCCACAAATCCATAATCAATTGCATAAAAACATTTTTTTTTACTTGGCGCAATAAAAACAGTTCCAGCAGTATTGCATCTTCCAATGTAAGTTAATCCTGAGACACAAACCGTATCTGTTACTCTTACTAAAGCTCCACTTGCATTAACGCCAACGGCACAAGCAAATCCTGCACCAAGATTTATTATAGATGTATCTATAACTCCATTAGTTATAATTTGAATTTCTTGTCCTGCAGAACCACCAGTCAATGCTATTCCAATAAAATTATTGTTTAATAAATATGTAGAATTTGCTAAAGTAACATTATTTCCATTACTTATTAACGCCTTACCAACGCTTATAGTTGGTGTAGCCGCAGTAATAGTTTTTTTAATAGCGTAATTAAGTAATGGAAGAATACCGGCTATATAATTTGATCCGCCAGCCAAATTAAGTGGGGCATATGATAATGTTGTAAGTCCAGAAGCTTGAAGAACATTGCCTATTGTAAGAAATCCTCCATAAGGAACTGTCGCTCCATTTATTTTAATAACTGTATTAGAATTAATATTTCCGGAAACATCTCCCGATAATGGCGCTGTAGCTATTGTAGAATTAGTTGTATATTTTAGACCATCAAAATAAAGATAGCCAGGCGGCAGAATTATGCTCATTTAGTTCCTTGAAATATTAAGTTCAATGAAATGCCTTATAATTAGTATCAAATTATATTGGCAATAAAACCTAAAACATTATCAATATTTCTTATACGTTCTTGCATATTACTCATATTAATTTGAATATATGGCACTTCAAACATCTCCAAAAGTAGCTTAATCTGAGCGTCAATTGCTACCACTCCGTCCCAATCTAACGCCTCTCGCACACCGTCAGCCTTCAGGGTAGCTTTGGATGGTCGCACAAAGTATAAAATTGAATCAGGCTCCTTTAACATAGCAACATAGGTCTTCAGCTCGGGTGCCGCCATTAGCTTTGGAAGTATCCTGGTGTGCTGCGCAGAATATGCTAAACTATCTAGCGCACTACGATCAGATACGAATTCTTTATATTTAGACTCTTCTACAATCTGTCGGTAAAATATATCATTCTGATAACTATCTACCAAATCCATATCAGTTCTTAATTGATCTACTTGAAGCTCCCTTTCAGAAAGGATCATTCTTGCAACTTCTGTTATTAGTGGAAGTTTATATTTATTGGAAACATAACGAGCAAGCGTTGTTTTCCCTGTTGAATGCGGTCCAGCGAAATATACTTTCATTCAACATCACCAATTAATTTTTTAAATTCATCAGCGGTTATTTCAACTGAATTAATAATTTTACGTAATGGGTTGGCGGAATCCTTTGAGGCAATAATTACTACTACCTTGTGTCCGTCCTTGCGGCAATCAATATAACTGCCATCATCAAATGCAATTTTCATTTGATTGTCCTTAAACTAGCTATTAATTTGGGCTCATCGAATTTCAATTCTTTTTCAAAGATTTCTGAAGATATAACTTTTTGATCCTCAGAAATACGATTAGACATTTCTATTGCCTCAGTTAATGTGGCTGATGTCATTTCAAAATTGAAACCAGAACTTGTTTTGATTATACTTACAAACATTATAAATTGCTCCTATCAGTTATTATTTCTACGTGGTCTTCGTGAATGAAGATTGTATGTTCTTCGTGCGAAGAAGTATTTTCTGTGAAAACCGTCCATCCATCATTTCCAACCCACGTCTTAGTTGATCCATTTAAAACTGCCATCGGCTCGATCGCTAATGTCATTCCGGTTTGAAATCTGATACCTTCATCACACTTAGATTTATTGGCTACAAAGGGAAATGAGTGTGGGCAATCATAATCTAGTGAGTGTCCGCCATAATTGTTTATTACTCCATAAGATTTAGAAGATAAATGTTTATGTATAATATTGCCAATTACTCCGACCCTTTTACCCACAGCAACAGATTGAATACTTTTCATTAAAGCGTCTTTTGTATCTTGAATTAAATTAATATGTAATTGTGATTTCGGATCACCATATGTCATGGTCGTGGCAGTATCACTAATTGCGCCCAAATATGTGGCGCCAAGATCAAATGATACCAAATCTCCATTTTGCAATTTATAGTCATAAGGGATGCCATGAACCATAGCATGTGATTTATCATTATCTACACTAATGCATACGCTTGCCGGGAAATTTTTATAATTTTTAAAAGTGGGCACACACCCATTTGCAATAATAAATTCTTCAGCTATTTTATCCAGCTCTAATAGAGAGTTTGTAGTTTTATTTTTCACTAATTTCTCTAATAATAATAATGTTTGTGCAGCGACCTTACCGGCAATTCTTTGATTTTTCAACCATTCATTGTCGTGCAAAACACATATACCATTATTTATAAATGAATTATTTGATACTCTCATTAAAATCACTTTCCCATATTGAAGTTGATTTAAACTCTCCATGAATTTTACAATTTATATAAATATTATCTTTATTTTTAATATATTTAGAGTTGGAATAATCATATAAACTATTATGTATAATATTTGACTTTATAATAAATGATTTGGTATCTCTTACTTTACTCATAAATGAAACTATTTCTTTGGAAGACCAGATCTTATATTAGTAAGATAAGCTACATCTTTAATAGCCTGGCTTACATCACTATAATTTATATACAATTTAAACTCATCACTTTGTAATAATGCTAATATCTTCTTATCTAAAAGAAGAAGCGTACCATTCATTACATTAACAGTTTTTCTATCAATAGAGGCGTTATTAACAGAATTAACTACATACTGTCTGATTGCAATTAATTCTGTTAATTCTTTAAGATCCATTACTTGCCTGCAGCTTGTTCTGCGGCAGCTTTAGCTGCACCGCCACGAAGGATTTCGCCGCTCTCATTTAATGCGTCTGCTTCTGTTAGCCCGTAGCGCATATATAGTTGTAACACTACATACTTATAAGCTAAATCTGCAGTTTCATGCTGAGCTAAAGCTTTTTCAGCAGTTGCTTGAGCGGTCTGTTTCCTAGATTTGGCCAACTCTAATGCCATTCTATCCATTTCGGATAGCATTTCTTTTGGCGCTTCTACCTTGTCTAATTCTACAATTTTATCTTCATCCATAACGGCTCCTGTTTTATATAAAGGGTTTTTTAGCGACCCACAATCCAATATATCAAAGGTTTAATAATTTTAATTCTATTAAATTAAAAATTCTTCTTTCGAAATCTCCGCGAGCACCCAAACATATTAATCAGGAATTACTATGGATCAATTACCACCAGCACAAGGCTGGTGACTTGCAGCTAACTTTACAGTTTTAAATTATAAAATATCTGCAGCAGTTGTTGCCAATCTACTACGCTCACCCTGTGTATATGTTACATGTCCAGCTAAATGAGATTCTTTAAACATTTCAATAACATGAGTAAGTCCATTATTTGTAGCATCTAGATCACGATTATCAATTTGATCTAAATCTCCAGTTAGAACAATTTTAGTATTTTCACCAGCACGAGTTAGAATTGTCTTCATATCTTCTTTAGTAATGTTTTGAGCCTCATCTATTAGAATGATAGCGTTTGGAATGCTTCTACCACGAATATAGGTAATAGCTTCCATTTCAATTTTGCCTTTTTTCTGGTACATTTCGAAGTCTCTTCTCCAATCGGATCCAGCTTTTCCACCGAATAACATTTCAAAATTATCCATTATAGCCTGGAACCAAGGAGCTAATTTTTCATCTAATGTTCCGGGAAGGAATCCAATATCTGATCCTACAGCCTGAATTGGTCTATATATAATAAATCTTTCATATTCTTTTCTTCCCAACACTAATTCTAATGCTGTAGCAAGGGCAATCAATGATTTTCCACAACCAGCTTTGCCTGTCATTGTAACCAAATCAACACTCTTATCCATCATCAAATCTATTGCAAAAGTTTGTTCATTATTTCTGCTAGAAATGCTCCAAGGATAAATTTTCCTTATTAATTTTAATTTATTTGGAGCTACAAGGCGACCTGTGGCAAAACACTTACCATCATCTCCCTCAAATGCTACGCATTCGTGTAAATTTAAATTAAATCCATATACCTCAGGATCAATAGTTCCGAGTTTCAATAAATCTAATCCTGCTAATTCATCAGCGATTACTCTATTTCCAGAATATAGATCACTTAATGCGTTGCCAGCACCCTCATGCGCAATAGCTGGGACTCCGTGAGCCTGACTTTTAACCCTCAAATTAATATCATTGCTGACTAAAGTAATATCACCATATGGATTATTTCTATGTACAGAATAGGCGCAAGCTAGAATTTGCGTATCACCATAGTTTGGATCGCCAAATCCAGCAAATTCTAGTTTAGATAGGTCGTAATGTGTAACATCTACTTTAACTATTGTGTCAGTCTCTACAACTAAAATGCCTGTTGCGATATCGCCTTTATTACAAATCTCATCTAATAAACGAATACAAACTCTGGCATTTCTGCCCGCGTCCCCTGATTGTTTTTTTAATTTATCTAATTCACCGAGAACAACCATAGGAATAATTACATCACTATTAGGGAAGCTTTTCCAGGCACATGGGTCAAAGATGAGGGCACTCGTGTCAAGTACATAAATTTTGCGCATATTAAATCAGTCTCCTAAGTTACTCTGTTTTTCTTCATCTTGCTCGAACAATGACCAACAATTCACAAGCATTTCAATATATAATTGTTTCCTAGGATCTATTTCCCTTAGATCCTTTTTAATTTTATAAATACATTTGTGCCACTCAGCAACCATCTCGTCTGCCACGAATATTTGCATATTACCATCAAGATCATCTATGATACGTATATCATAGGTTGATAGAATGCCTCTTAATTTAATTTTTTGGTTAATGGTTAACGGCGCATCAGTTGACCAAAAATCTTGAATAGGTACGCCCATTTGTTCTAATATATTACGTAAAAAGCGACCTTGCTCTTCATCTTCAATTTTTTTAGTATTCTCAGTATAACTGAGAAGAATTGTGCCTTTCATATCTTAATCAATGCCAGTTAATTAGTAAGGTTTAATTTTAACATTTAGAATAGCTACATGACATGCAGCGAAGGCACCCCTCTTGATATATGAAAGAATTTTCTTTATCACATGAAGGGCACTTTTTTTCAGCCGTAGACCTAGTTCCTTCTGCAATATAACTTTTCAATACTCTTGCCATTATTTTTGAAAATGAGGTAATATCAGAATTTTTATCTTTTTGAAGCTGCTCTACTACATATTGAATAGGCGTTCCGTGACGCAATGCCAAAGAAATGGTCCTTGAAAAAGCTCCAAAATTTGCATTTTCAAATACGCTGGCAATATCTTTAATGGTCATTTGATCTTCACCTTCTCCAATAGTTAGATTATAAGTAGTTAATCCGTCTATTTTGCCATTTTTAATAATTTTGCCAGTTTTATATTTATTTGGAATATCAACATATTTAGATAGTCCTCCAAATATTTCATAAGGGGCACCATTCAGTAGACCAACAAATAATGTCCATTGTTCTCCTTGAATTTTTGCTTTCTTAATTTCACATAAAAGTTCAATAGGTCGTTTAGGCGACATAACTGTTTCAATTTTAGTTGGGCGTCCATCTATTATTTTATTAGCTTTTGATTCTGTTTCATTAATAAGAACTCCAGCCCTACATTTATCTCTATAAACTGTAAGTCCTTTGCATCCAGATTCCCATGCTCGCATATATACTTTTGATACTAATTCTTTGGTGGCAGTTTCTGGTAAATTACAAGTTTTTGAAATTGAATGATCAATTGATTTTTGAGCAATAGCTTGAAGATCAACAGAAGCCTCCCAATCAATTTCATTTGCAGTTGCTCCGTGGTAAGGTGACTTGGTCACATCAGTTTCACCAGAGATATCCATCCATTTTTTAACGCCATGATGATATACTAGAAACTCTTCCCATGAATCACCCATAGCGTCTATAAAATCGGTGCGCGCATTTTTATCAGATGGATTGTGTTTTTTACGACGAACATAAGATGTCATAAAAGTAGGCTCTATGCCTGATGTAGTTTGTGTTTGAGTAGAAATTGATCCTGTCGGAGCAGTAGTTAATAATGCAACATTTCTTCTACCATTTGTATTATACAATTTAGCAAGTTCTTTGTCATACGATAATGCTCGCGTAATAAATGGATGATTTTTTTCCATAGCCGCATTAAATACTGGGAAGGCGCCGCGTTCGCCAGCCATAATACAACTTGATTTATATGCATTAACCATAAGTTGACTATATATTTCGCCAGTCATTTCTATTGATTTTTTGGAGCCATATTTAATTCCAAGGGCAGCTAAACAATCTCCAAGCGAAGTAATTCCTGTTCCAGTTCTACGCCCCTGCTTACATGATACTAAAAATTGATT
>Ga0315284_10001684_pt1 | contig 31550 bp, 21 predicted proteins | sample YL17G09_16_MG_FD_203696 | JGI IMG/M metagenome (GOLD analysis project Ga0315284, IMG submission 203696) | Sediment microbial communities from Yellowstone Lake, YNP, Wyoming, USA - YL17G09_16 | ecosystem: Environmental > Aquatic > Freshwater > Lake > Sediment | place: USA: Wyoming | collected...
TATTTTTACCGGCAAGGTTAAGAAGAGGTAAAGATTAATGGAAAAGGACTATACATCAAAGATAAAGCAGATGCGTAATCTTGCCATGTTTAAAGATAAAACAGAGGAAGAGATTCTTGATTGGATCAAGAAGCGTGAAGAGCGTCAACGCAATGAAGAGCCTGAGAAGCCTGTACGTCAGCCTGTTAAAAAGACTAAAGAAATGCAGACTGAGGAATCTGCTGATGCTGAGTATCAGATACTCTTTGATGGTAAACTAGAGCAACTTAAAACTGAGTATGGCGTCGATATGAATAACTCCAATGACGCCGAAATGCTTAAGTCCCTTGTTGAGCAATCTATCCAAAAAGATGTTGTTAATAAGCAGATAATTAGGCTTCAGAGAGAGGAAGAATTAGATACACGAACTCTGAAGAACCTAGGGGATTATCAAAAGGGCCTAATAGCGACTATTGCTGACCTACAGTTAAACTTAGGTATCAATAGAAAGCAACGCAAAGAGAAGCAAGTTGACAGTATTCCCCAGTTTGTTGAGATAGTAAGAAGCCGTGCTAGAGAAGTATGGCAGCGTTCTACTACACCAGTACGTTGTGAGGCTTGTGAAATAGAGTTAGCACGCTACTGGTTAAATTTCCCCGACAAAGCCTCTATTATTCAATTTGAACTTGAGTGCTGGCAATGTGGGGAACGGGTGGTATTTGCTAGATGATAGGCAATGATATTGAAATTACTGAAGACGACTGGATATTGGGTGAGGTATTACAGAGTCCAGTTATGTTCCGTGAGTTCATCAATATAGATGACGTAAACTGGACGCCATTAGAGCCTCATGAAAGAGCTTGGACTACGTGTACTAAACATTTTGTGTCTATGTGCTGTGGTCGTGGTGTTCATAAGACAACCTCTATGATTGAAATGCTTTATTGGTGGATGGTAAATGGAATGTTCCATGTTGGGGACCAAGGTATATTTGTCCTTGTTCCTAACGCAGCGCAGAAGAACATTACGTTCAATAAGATTCGATCTGCCTGTGAGAAACACTGGTTTATACGAAACTTTGTAAGGCCCAACTCAATCAATATATCTGAGGGTAGGATTGATTTTGTAAACGGATTCCAACTGCTCCTACGACTTGCTGGTGAAGCTGGTAAAGAGACAAATGTTATTGGTATTCATACCTACCGTATCTGGGTGGATGAGGCACAGGATTTAGCGTGGAAGACTTGGCAGTCATTACAGAACTGCCTGAAGGAAGAGATACCCGGCCACCAGATGCTTGTATCTGGTGTACCTAATGGTGCAAGACAGGAGAATGTTCTTTATCATACCGACCAAGTAGATGAGCGCTATATCAAGTTCAACATCTCGCAGGAGATGATGAGTTGGTGGACTCCAGAAATGGAGATTGCACGACGTGTCTTTTATAAGGCAATACAGGAAGACTCGGAGGACTACAAGCACTTCGTCTTGGGGCAGCATGGAGCGCCATCGTTCACGGTGTTCGACAGGAACCGCTTCCAGTTGGTGGACTATGATGCCATAAAAGAAATCTATACCCAACTCACATTTGAACGCATAAAGAAAGAGGTCGATGGAAAAGTATCCTACCCAATGTCCGATATTATTGTATGCCCCCCTGTTCCTAGTGAATACGGTGTACGTTCAAGAATTGGACTAGGCTATGACCCCGGATTCTCCCCAGACCCAGCAGTATTTATGCTTATCTATCGTGATCCTAAGACAATGGCATGGAGAACATTAGTACGCTATGTTCTACAACGGGTTGAATATGCGATACAGCGTGAGGTTTTGCGATATCTGGATCAGGTATATGAGTTTGATTTCTTGGGAATAGATATGGGTGGTATCGGTAAGGTTCAATACCAAGACCTTACTGGAGAGTTATCTATCTATAAGGAAAGAAGTTTCTTGGAAAGAATTTTCCCTGTTGAGTTTGGTGGTCAGATGGTAGTGGCTATTGATGAACAAGGTAATGAAAAGAAAGACCTTATTAAGCGTGTAGCAGTAGAGATGCTTTCACGTTGGGTGTATGAGCGGCAAATAGAGTTTGCTAAAACAGATGATGATCTTATGACAGAGTTGGAACGTACAAAGTTTACCCGCACAATTACAGGTGAGCCCGTCTATCGAACAGATGATGATCACCAAATGTCGGCCCTTATGTGCGCACTTATGGCATATGAACATAAGTTTGGAGTACCTATTGCCAAGGCAGAGCCAAATGTGCAGTTATTAGGTGCGCGTTGGCTAAAATTTGATGAAGATGAACTAGGGGTGACAAATCGATGGTAGAAAAGAAAGAGTCACAACTAGCCCGAGCCTCATGGTCCGTGGTCCCCGGCTATAATACCTCAGGTAACTTTTATAGCGGTTTAGATACGGTCAATCAGTCACTTGGACTAGCACCAGAAAAACTAATGATCCCAAGGGAATATCACTCTGTTGTTAGAATGTCTTATGACTTCTATCAGCGTGGTGGAATTGCGGCTACTGTTATCAATAGACTAGCAGAGCTATCAATAACAAACTTAAGAAACGGGCAACGCAAAACTGGGGATGAGGCTAATGCCTACTTTGAGTCTATAAAGTCACGTAATCCCTCAAGAATGATGCGCTTTATTCGTACAATGGCTTTGGAGTATTTTCTGTCTGGTATGGTCCTTCCTAAGATTGAGTGGAAGGAACTACCGGGAGAGAAGATAAGCCCTAAGTTACAACGAAGTAAGCTATATATGGTGCCCGTATTTGATCTTTACCCGCCACTACTAGTAAATGTAGTATGGGCTAACTGGGGTAAAAGAGAATACTATCTGAAGTTACCTAAAGAAGATATCAAGTTAATTAAAAACGGTGGGAGTAGGGTAAAAGAGCAGCAATTAAAATATGATATTTACCAAGCGCAATTTCCACAGTACGTTGATTTAATCAGGGCTGGGGACGACCGGGTACTTATTGAGGTAGACCCAATTCTTAGAAAGGAACTATCTTTTACCCAGTATCCAACCCCCTACTTTTTCAACGTTTTGGAGGGCCTAGTCTTTAAACAGGCTCTTCGTAGGATGGACTTTGCAGTTGCTTCTAGGGTCATTAACGCCATCTTGCTTGTTCAAGAGGGTAGTGATATGTATCCGCTTACAAAAGAAACCGAATCTAACTTGGAGGAGCTAAAGGCACAGATTCTTGCGCGTGCTGGAGACTTCAGAAACCTTGAAAGGCTGTTCTTTTTATTCAGTAACCATACGACCAAACTATCTTGGATTACTCCCGATGTTACTGCAATGCTTGATCAGGACAAATACCGGCAGACTAATGAAGAGATTGCAGAAGGACTTGGATTCGCAAGGATTCTAATCACGGGGGAATCTAGGAACGGTCAAGCAGCAGAACTATCTACGTGGGCTATCCAACCTATGATGGAAGAATTACGCTCAATGATTATAGAATGGATTACTGTTGTATATGAAGAAGCTGCTGATTTAAATAACTTTAGGAATCCGCCAGCAGCAGCCTTTACCCCAATTAAGCTACAGGACTTTATTAAAACGGCTGCTGTATTTGCTCAAGTTTATAAAGAGGGTAATATGAGCAGAACAAGTAGGGATGAAATGGTGGGATTAGATTTTGAGACAGAAACCGAATTAATATCAGATGAGATTGATATTATGAAAGAGGTACCAAAAGATGTCCCAAGAATGCCATACGATACACAAATGCCGTTGCCCGGTGGTTTAGGGGGGACACCTAATAATCTTAAGGGGGGTAGACCCGTTGGGACCAAAAATGTACCCCTAAATAAAAGAAATACAGGGGTACGTCCAGCAGGACAAACACCTACTGCTAGAACAGAGCCTAAAAACACCCCATCAAAAGCAAAATCTGAGATAGACGGTTATATGTCTGATGAGGAAGTTATTAACCTGATTGATAGGATAGCCCAAGATACTGGTATAGTTATTGATTTAGAGTCTATCGGGTTAAATATATCGCCCGAAAATAATGAATAGATAAGGTTAAAATAAAGTGAAGGAATATAAAGTTATTACTGTTTTATGGGATGATCACATTGCATTTGATAGGTCCCCACTAACTAAAAACCCTGATGAGGCACTAAAACCTACCCTTACAATAGGATTCATATATAAGCAAACAAAGAAAACCCTTACAGTAGTATCCGATCTGGAGTCCTACGTAGATAGAAAAGATGCTTCTTATGTAGTTATTTTAAGAAGCGCTATTCGTAGTATAAAGGAATATGGAACTATTAAACTAAATATATAGGTAGGTGATAGCAATCAATGGAACAAGTTATAATTGCTATCATTGGTGGTATTGTTGCTGTTATAGTAGCGCTTGTAGGTATGTGGAATAAAACTAGGCAGCGCGATATAGAGTCTACAGAGGATACTCCCCTAGTAACTACTGATAAACTAATAATTACCCTTAATAGCACTGTTGAAGCACAAACTAAACAAATAGAAATTCTACGGGGCATTGTTGATGAGCAAAGATTAGAGTTAGCGGAGAGAGAGCGAGAGCTAGAAGACCTTAGACTACGAGTAAGTAATCTTGAACGCTTAACTGTTCAACAGGCTTTACTTATAGGAGATTTAGAGAAATTTAGGGGTAGACTTAGAAGGGAACCTAAACATAACGAAGGTGGTGAAACAGAAATACATGACTAATATTTTACGAGAAGCACAAATTTTGTCATTTGCTGAGTTCACTAACCCTTATTTGAAAAAAGTTAAATTTATCTTTGCAGATGATAAACCAAATTTAAATAATCAAGCAATTCCTTATGAGGAATTTACTGGATTATCTGCCTCTGCTATAGGAATGCCTATAAAGATGAGATTTTTAGGTCGTCGTGGGGGCGCGGGTAATCATGAGGGCTCTGTTCCTATTGGGCATATTAGCAATGTTACAGAGGAGCAGTCTGAGGATGGAACTCATAAGCTTTTAGCTGAGGGTGTTTTATATGCAGATGAATACCCAGATATTATAGAATATCTGGAGGAAACTTATGCTGAAAATAAAGCGCCGGGAGTTTCTTGGGAGATATCCTACCACGATTCCATAATAGAGAAGGGCATTACTCTTCTAAAAGGAGTTATTGCTAGGGCTGCAACTTTTGTAAAGTACCCTGCTTATGGAAATCGGACTGCGCTCTTAGCATTAGCCTCTATAGAAATGGCAGCACTAGATAGTGAATCCCAAAAGAAGATTATGTCCTTGGTAGAGAGCTTATTGGGATTGCTTGATACTACTGAAGATGATAAAGAGGATATGACTGAGGCTGGCTTAATAAGCAAGGCAGAGGAATTAATAGAGAGCTTTATAAAGGAAGCTGCTGAAGTAACAATACAAGGAGGGAACAATAACGTGACATTAGAGGAAGCGCTAGCAAAGATAGCAGAATTAGAAGCTGAAATTGCTTCTACTAAAGCAGAATTGGAAGCAAAAGCATCTGAGACTCAGACGCTGGAAGAGGCTGTTACCAAAGTTGGGCAACTAGAGGCTACTGTTGCTGAGTTAGAGACTGCAATTGCCACATACGAGAAGGCATACGTAGTTATTAATCGAACTCAGAAAATGGTTGAGGCCGGTGTAGTTCTTGATGGGGACGCAGAGATTCTAGCACAGAAGCAGGAACTTTGGGCTGCTATGTCAGAAGAAATCTTCAATGAAGTAATTTCTACTGTAACGGCGGTTGCCAGTAAGGCTCCTGAAAAAAGATCAGAGGCATCTGCTAGAATATTCAATTTACCGAAGATTACTCCACCAGTAGCATCCGGTGGAACAGCGGTACCAGATTTAATGAGTAGGATGCGGGCTCTTAGTCGAAACGACGAGCCAGCCGAATAAGGAGGTAAGAAATTAAATGGCAGACGCAATTAACACCGGAAACCCAGTTGATACCACTCTGTTCATAGTTAATGATTATGAGGATATACGTGGTGGCCGTGTTGCACAGACAACACCAAGAGGACGCCTAGCGTTTAAGGACGCAGCAGATAGGTTTGTTCTTCCACGAACCCTTACAGAAGCAAAGAAAGCAGTATTCGTAGTTGACTGGCCTAAGCCACTAAACCCAGCCCCATATTTTGAGGGACCGGGACTAAATGGCGCTCCACCTTACGCTTGGAGCGATGGATCATTCAACTCTCAGGAGAACACATTTGGCATCGACCCAGATGCTGCATATCAGACACCTTGGCCTGTTGGATACGTAACTTACGATATCCCTCCAATGTTCCTAAATGTTCCAGTAACATCAGGAAACAAGGTTCTAGTATTCGACGGTGGAACATTCACATTTGGATCAGGAGCCTATACAGGCGTTTCTTCCGACTTCAATACCATGTCCGCAGTTTATGCCGATTATACAAGTGGTAATGAGGGAAAAGTTACGGTTTCAGGCTCAATAGCCGGAAATACAGCAGTTGGGCATGTTTGGGACAAAGGCATATTTGGCACTAACACAATTACTGTTGTTCTAAAGGGACGCAGAGCGCTATAATTAGTAGAGTTCTTTATTAAAGGAGGGAACACGTTCAAATGAAAATAACAGATCAGAGACTAACAAATGAAGATAGACGAGCATTAGCAGAACTTGCTAAGACAGATCGAAGGGCTTTCGCAGAAGTTATTACTGAGTATGTTGATCCGGTGTATCTAACACTTGACCTTATGGGCCAGTTTATGAATACACGGGAAATCACACTTGGCGATATGTATGTAAAGTCATTTAAGGGTAAGTACCATGTGCAGCAAATCGTTCCCGGTCAGATCACCCTTGGTGAGCAGATCACGGTTCGCAACAAGGCACTAAGCTATAACCTAGACATCCTTAGCGCAAAGGCTAAGTATAATGAGCTAGAACTAGCCCACGGTGGACCCGCTTATCGTCCAGAGACAGTACGCTCAGATGTAAGAAAGGCACTAGATGAGAAACTGGTTATGCGCGGATGGAATGCCCTAGGCAACATCTGGACAGCCGGTAATGCAGCAGCCCTAACATATGGTGGATCGTCAGTTTCTAACTTTATTGATGCTTCAGGCCCATTAACCTCAACAGCACTTGATCAGGCAATTGATCATGTTAACTATTGGAGTGAAGGCGTTCGAACCATTATTGGTACAGAACAGGCTCTAGCACCACTATCTACTTTTGGTCAGTATAAGCTGGTTTCGGGTGTTCTTGGTGACAATTATGTTACACTAGATGGCCGACCAGCCGGTACGTTCCAGAATACTTCACCATACGGTGGAACACAGGCAGTAGAGAACTACCGTGGAGTATCAAATATTGTTCGCCTAAAGCAGATATTTGATGAGACACAGTATCCTAAGCGCCCACTTCTTCCAACAGATTTCGTCCTAATCATAGGCGAGAATATTGGGGAGTTCATTACTTACGGTGCAGCCCAGACTAAAGAATGGACCGACATGGAGCCAACACCACCATATTGGAACTATGAGACTTATCTACAGTTCGGTATGATGATTTGGAATGCCAAGGGTCTAACCAAAATCAAGGTTACAAGCACAACCCCTTAGTATCTAACATACTTTAGGGAGTAGATAGGTGAGAGGGTTATCCTCTCACCTATCTATATTTGTTTAGGGCTCTTTTGCCCAATAGAATGGGTGCTGGTCGGTTATAGTATAGGTGATTTTCACCTGATTATAGACAGATACGGAGGAAAGGAAATGGTAAACGGAGTATTAGATACGGAGAAGATCGTATATTACAAGAAAACTGTCCCTTATATCGTCGGAGGTCGAAGATTTACCGGAGATAATATAGGATTTGTTCTTACAGCAGATCAGCCTTGGGTAGCAGTTAGAGAAAGCAGCCTTCGTGACTTTAAAATTGCCAATAAGAGAGCTATTGTTGAAGGGCTTATTGTAGAGACAGATGAGCCAAGTGTTGATTGGGAAACAGCCAATGTTTATACTGATGAGCAGATAGACGATCTATTCAAGGCGGGAATCGCCAAGGTAAGAAGGGCTCTTCCAGAAATTACTTCTGTGTCTACTGTAGCGCGTATGCTTGAGCGTGCAAAGGCGCAGAAGCGGAGCGATGCAATGGTTGAGGCCCTAGAGGAAAAACTTGAGGAAATTGATAATGAGCGTGTAGAAATTGAAGATATAGAGCGTATATTAGACGCTTAAAGGGTGTGACACTATATGAATTTGCTGGACTTAGTTCCAATATTGGAACGGCATCTACGTCAGTATAAGAAGAAAACTGATACTGTTTCTACGTTTGCTGGCTACATAGCAGATGGTATCCAAGCGCTTGAGTATCGCTGGAGTCGTACCTATACTATTACGTATGTTGCTCCAGCAACATATTCAGTATCACCTGATGTTGTATCAGCAGACATTAGGCCGATTATACTAATGTCATCTATTATCTATAAGATGGGTAACTATAGTTTAGCAAGTTTTACTGACGGGGATTTCTCCTACAATCCACAAAGAACGAGCCCTGTAACTCCAGAGGTTGAGGAGTTAAGGGGAATTCTTCCTACAAAAACTGCTGGTACTCTTGCTACAGGTAGGACCGCACCAATGCGTGGATTTAATAATATCTATAATAATGAATCTTATAACTGGATGGCTGTCTACGACTTGATATAAGGAGTTTATATGGAAGAGGTAAAGGACGTAACAGTAATACTTCCCACTTTTTTTGGGAACCAAATGTTACTTAATTGTATTGGGACATTAATGAATCAAAGTCCCGATGTTAAGATACTAGTATATAAAAATGATATAGGTTGGTTAAAAGCCGCTAATCATTTAATGCAGTCTATAACAACAGACGTATTATTATTAAATGATGATACTCTTGCTGTATCTGATATTGTAAAAGAGATGCAAGAACTAGCCTACTCTTCCCCGACAATAGGGGTAGTCGGCGGTAAGTCTCTATCGCTTGACCAACAGACGATTATTAACTATGGAATCTATGTTGGTCCAGATGGTAATACTGCTCACAGATACTACGGGCATGAGCGGAATTCTGTAAAGGTGGAAAAGCAGCAAGCCGTTGAAGGCTCCTGCTTTTTTATCAAGCGGGAAGTTATCAATAAGATCGGCTACTTTGATGAAGGCTACGGAATGGGTTTCAGAGAGGAAGTAGACTACTGCTTTAGAGCAAGAGAAGAAGGTTATCAAGTAGCTTCAACTCCTAAGGCGGAATATATACATCTAGTATCACAAACACATGGCCCATTAGGAATTGGTAATACCACGTTTGAGTACTTTATGTCAAAATGGGGCCAGAAGCTAAAGAAGGGTAAGGTCTAATTATGGGTCTAAAGATAGCACAGTTTTATGGCGATAAGCGTAATAATGGGGACTACGATAATGGTGTCTGGATGGACCTATTAAAAGTCCCCTATCTTCAGAAAATAGAAGAAGCCGGTAATTATGATGTAGTTATCAGAACAATGTGGTTGGACGCTATAGGCTGGTCACAGGAAATTCGTAAGAGATTTCCAAATGTAATTCAGATAGGATTAAGCGATCACCCACTATCCACCCATATTTCAAAGTTACCCCCTGAAAGACAAATAGCCTACCTACAAGACCTATCTTTCCTAGACGGGATTATGGCTCTCACGGATGAGGAGAGGCAGTTCTACGCACTAGCCGTTCCTAATATACCTGTTATCAAGGGCGGGCTACCATTCCCATTTGAAGCTTATGATAAGAAATTCGGCAAATTTATAAATGCTAAAGAAAAAAGATTTATCGGTTTAGGTGTTGGGGCATCAGATAATGATAGAAACTTTATAAGTTCTGCTCTTGTTATGGATAGGCTACACGATATCTATCCAGACCTAGAGGGGATTTACCTATCCTTACCGTCTTATCAAATTTCATCTACTTCTATTTATGCAGACTACTATAAAAAGATTTGGCTTCATGAACGTGAGGGTATGGAGGGATTTTACGAAAAACTTTCTCAATGTCATTTTATTATTAATCTTGCAGACAGAAACAGCCCCGGCAGAATACAGGGTGAGGGTGCATATTTTGGTGTACCGATTATTGGCTCAGATAGACTTGAGTTACAGAAAGAGCTATGGCCTGATTTGACAGTTAGCCCTTACTCTGTTGAAGATGCTGCTAAGTTAGCAGTCTTTCTCATGGAGGCCCCAGAGATAGGCACAGGACTGGCTGTAAAGGCCAGAGAGAGGCTTGAAGCCTATAACTATAGAAGAAGTCGTGGCAAGTTTAATAAGTTGCTGCGTGAAGTCCTCGCTAAGAGAACAGTTGAGGGGGTCTAATAATTTATGGTAACAATTCCACAAGTAGACAGTGATAGTATAAAAGAGGTTATTGATGATATTAGAGAGCAGATAGGTAAGTCTGTCTCTGTCTATACTCCTATTAAGTCTGCTTGTAGTATATGTACTTTAAGCGGTTATTATGACACTTTTTCTGATCACTCTATTTACTTTACTTGTCCCGAATGTAAAGGTAGTTTTTGGAAGAATACCCTTACTGTTACAGTTATTAACGCGAGAGTACATTGGACTGCCAATGAGGCTCTTAGTGTTACGGCTGGTGGAAAATACTTTTCGGGAGATGCCTCTCTTCATGTTGATCCACAATATCACACGTTATTTCAGGATAGCATGGAGGGTGGAAAAGTTATAGTAGATAATCAAGAAATGAATGTAATTAGAATTAATCCTTTAGGTGCCCCAGCACTTAATAGATATAGAATAATATTAAGGGGTGGAGGAAAAGCCCCACAAGGATAAGGAGAGGAACTATGACACAGGCAATTTTTCCTGCAACACAGATAACTTGCCCACACTGTGGAGTTGTATTTGAACATAATAAAGTTAATGGTATAGCATTAATACAGTCTATAGGTAATATAGATGCTCGTAAGAGAATGTATTGTAAATTATCCTTAGATGATCTTGAAAGGCTAAGTAAGACTTCTGGACAAATATCTTTTCCAGAGGCTAAAAAAATTGTCCTAGATAATTTTAATGACTTTGTAAGAGATATTCAAACTATACTTGGATTAGGAGCAGAAGCTGAATAATCTTGGCGGTGAAAGAAGAGCATGGCAAGAAGTAAGTTTGTAAGAGGTAGCGGAGGTAAAAGCAGCCCTTCCATGCTTGTACAGGGGGGTACCGCTAATCTTGAGGCTATTGCAGCGGAGACTATTTCATATCAGGAGTTATTCCAAGCTAGAATGGCTTTGGCGCAGATAGAAGCAGAAAATGTTGGTAGGGTGTCCCCCAGATTAAGACAGATGATAGCAGACTACTATCAGCAAGAAAAACAAAAAAGTATCTCTGTCTATCAACTCATGCTGCGCAACCAAGAGAGAAAATTAGCTGCTAAATATGCACAACTAGTAGGAAAAGGTTTAACTGCTGCAAATATGTCTACTCTACGGGAGTTACATAGACTACAATCAGCAGCATTTGCTGGAGCAATGCGGCAGTTTGAAGAGGCTGTACAAAAAACATTCTTATCACTAAATAATAGTGTACAGCGTGATTTAATGTATCGTCAGGCTGTTGAAAAAATTAATACTCAGGGATTTAAACTTTATATAATGACTGACGCTAACCCTGAGGCATCTGAGGTTATTCAGCATCTACTAGGATTAAGTGAATCTGTAAAAAATATATGTGAGCCTTTAGTCTATCAGGCGCTGTGGGCTGCTTTTAATAAAGCTTGGAAAGGGCTAACGGAATTGCAATTTCCTAAGCGCTATAAAGCCCTAGTAAGACTAGTTATTAGAAAACTAAGAGCTAGAAAAGCGATAATTATCCACGGAAATGGCCCTCAAACTTGGGAATTATCTTTAGATTTTGCCGATTTATTTGGTCACTGGGATGACTTAAAAAGAGGTTCCCACTATGGGGCTTTAATTGCACAAGAGGGCACCAAAAGTTTGATAGACGATCTTAATTATGAGCAAAATATGGCAAGGGATGATAGTGAGGTAAGAGTAAGACTTCCTTATAGTAAAGAAAATCTTAAGAATAAATGGTTTGTTAGATATCGCTTTTGGTCGGCTCTTTGGGCGGGTAAGGATTATTACCCAGAATTACACAGGGGCTCTACTAGTGAAGAAGCCAAGAAAGATTTAACTGAAAAGCACCAAAAAAGGTTAGAAGCAGTTGATGCTAATATAAAAATAATTACCAATAAAAAGTTTGGTAGACGCTATAAAACTAGCGACCTTTTTGATAGTTCTAGGTCATTTAAACCAGATAAAACTTATTTACAAAGAAAGAAAAACCTACAGAGACTTCAAAGAGAAAAAGTTAAACTAACTAATAGTATCAACTCTGGAGAATCTGGAGCGCTCTCTATTCCAACTACTGGATTGAGAGAGGAAACTATACGTGCTAGAACTGCCTTTTGGCTAAGTATAGGAAAAGCTCCATTCTGGTGGTTTCTAGAGTTTGGACAATTTAAATATCAGCCTATTATTCCTCCCCGTGGATTAACCTTTATTTTTCAGGGTTTAATGAATGAGGTAATAACTCAAACTACAAATCGGGTATACCATAAAATTGTTAAAAAATATACAACCGATATTAAGAATCCCAACCTCTTGGGCATGGGGACTCCGGGTAGGAATAGATTAGCTGGTGGGGCTAAGGTAGAGGCATTATCCTTCGTTGGTATTAATCCTAAGACTAAGCCGGGTGGATTCTTACCTAAGGTACTAATTGAAAAGCAAAAGTCTGTACTAGAGGGCATTGCCTATTTAAGAAGTGCTGCCGAAGCTGAGGCTATGTCTGGTATGATGGGAGCAGGGCATACTGGTGGTAGGTATACTGAGGATACCGTAGATACCTATATCAGTGATGCGATTTTCAAAAAATCTATGGGACCTAATAAATTTAGACCCACTTATGCTAAAACTGATAAATTTAGTTTCCCACAATATAGCGAATGGGCGGGTCAACTACGTACAACACATGGCTATAGTCCGCAGCAACTACCAGACTCTAACACTATGCGTCAATACTATACTAGTGAGAGGGCTAAGGCTCTTGAGACATGGGAGGAAATTCAAATTCAAAATGATATGATAAAGCTACTTAAAGAAGCAGAAGAGTTATAGGGTGTTGATTATATGACAAGTAAATTTTTTGAGCGGAGGGCACTAAGAAGTCAATTAAAGACTTATTTAGATACAAGAAATTGGACTGATCTTAATTGGGCTGAAGGATTTAGTGCTTATACATTACCAGATATAACGTTACCTTTTATCGCAGTTTTCTTAGAAGACTTTGGTAAAGTATCCTTAGAGATGGGTAATGATCCATCTAAAAATAAACTATTCCAGCGTAGAGCGCAAATAACTGTATTCATGGAAAGTGAGGATAGAGTTGATGCTTTAACAGATGAAATAGCAGACTTTTTAGATTTAGAGGTAATTATAATAAAAGATAATAACTCTAATGTTTTAGGTAGCCTAGTATCCTCGACCGATACAATACTTAGTGCAACGGCTGATCCTACGCTTGATCCAGAATTATTAGAGTGGAGTGGTCATGTTACCTGTATGTATGAGGCATTTTATCCGTAATACCGCCCATTGTTACTCATTTTAGCGGCTTATTAATAGAGAGCTATAGTGTATTGCTTCTGGATATTTATATATAAAGGCGGGAGCAGTCAAATGGGAAAGGAGATTCTAATAAAAGAATTTTTTAAGGAGGACTGAATTTAAATGGCAAAGAGAGCAAGAGTACATTCAAGAGATGTACAACTACAAATCGCTGCACCCAAAGGTAAGTTTGCTGCGGCTCGTATCCAAAGACTAGATTTTCCTTGGTCAGCAAGCGTTCAGAATATTGACGAACTGGGCCGAAAACTAAGAGTTGGAACAACTACAGACATTCCTGAAGTTTCAGTTACATTTGAGGCATTTGATGTTAGCCATAACATCTATGCTTATCTAACTGGATATACGCCGGGAACATTCCCAGCATCGGGTGTATCAGTTACAGAGCTAAAGAATATTGACCTTATTGGGCAGATTAGAGATACCTCAAGCACAAATATTGTTAACTCAATTTATGTGAAGCGTGGTATTATTACAGGAATGGATGCTTCCTTCGGAGTTAGAGATAACTCAACAGTTTCTTATACTGTTGGATCAAACTCAAAGAAGGAACTAAAGCAGCCAGTATTCTACGATACCTTCACAGCGTCCGGTGGTCAGACCCTATTTAGCCTTGCAAAGACCCCAACATATCTAACACGAACAAGCGGGTATATTCTAAATGGCTATCAGACTACTGCTGCAACAAATGGTGGTGCATATCTAACAGCCGATACAGACTTTACAAGCACAGGTACTACACTAGTTACGCTAGTAACACCAGCGGCTGTAGGTGACGTACTATGGTTTACATATTCATCAGCAAATGCTGCAACCACATTTGATGCTCTTGATGATGTTGCACCAGCAGCTATTCAGGGCAAGTATGTTCCAGTTACGATTTCTGTAAGCAATATTCCTAGAGTACAAAGCGCTACAGTTAGGGCTTCCATGCAGTCAGAGACTATTCTTGAAATGGGTGGACTTGGACAGCCAGTAGGCTACGAAATAGGTATCCCAGATGTTACAGGTGATATCTCAGTACTTAAGACAGACAATGAGCTTCTAGCAATCTTTGAGGGAACATCATCTTCTACAACAATTGAGCAGGATATGGAGTACGCACAGACTACACTTCCTCTTAAGATTAAACTAAAAGACCCACGAAATCCATCAAGGACAGTACTAACCTACTATGTTCCTTCGATCACAGTTACCTCTGAGGGTGACGAGTCTAGCGTTAACCAGTCAATGAATGAAACCTTCTCATGGACTTCTACAACTGGAGAACTATTCATTGCATCAGGAAATGGTCCTTGGTAAATCGTTTAATTAACTAGAGGTACGGATTTTTAATCCGCAGAAAGGGGAGCAGTCTGACATTAAGTAGACTGCTCCCCATTTTATTTTTTTAGTATAAGGAGCAGGAAATGGTAAGTTTAGTAGATTTATTTAGATACAAGAAAGAAATTATGATAACTGATCCAGTTACGGGTAAGGACGTAAAGAAAGTTTGGGTACGTGTTCTTGGGGATATGGATTTAAACAAGGCATATAAAGCTGCAAGATTAGCGTCAGCAGCTAAAAGAGATGCACTACGTGACCCAGAAACTGAGGATTATAGGGATGAGGTTCTTGGGGTAGTTGAACTATCTGTAGAAGACAAGCGAGAGGTTATAAAAACAGCTAAGCTTTCTAATATTATTGCAGAGGCTATATCAGCCAATGTAAGACCTGAACTTCCTACAATAGAAGAAGTAGCTATTGATCCAGATGCAGCAACTTTAGAGGAGTTAGAGAATCTAGATAAGGCTGAAGATAAGATTGAAAAAGAATATCAATCTAAGATTGACGAGTATATACTACTTAAAACTCAAGAAATTGATTTACAACTACAAGCGCTTTCCACAGAGGAACTGGATAAGGAAGCCATGCAGGACGTAAGCGTTCTCGTTCCCTTTGCTTTATTTATGACGGAGTTAAATGTAAATAAGGCTGTATATGGGACCTTCCAAGATAAAGACTGCAAGATCAAAGAGTTTGAATCCACGGATGATTTTAAGCAACTTCCTAAGCATATACAGGACTTTATCATAGCCGAAATTAATAGTCTTGAAATACGTGGATCAGAGATAAAAAACTAGCAGAGGGGGCGGTATTCGGGACCTACCTTAATTTACATAAGGTTATAGGAATACCGCTGGCCGAGGGCCTAGAGTTAGTTAGCGACCTACCCCACACATTAACTAATGCTATATTATACAGAGCAAAAATAGATTCATTCGCAGAACTACCCAAAGAAAAACAACCTCCAAGAAATCTATGGGATAAACCGGGGGCTCTTAGAAAATATCTAGATACTATATGGGATAAGGATTTTAAAACTAAAAAATCATCATCAGATTATGTTGAATTTAATTTAGATGATGCCGAATAAGGATGTGGAATAATAAATGCCGGGTTCAGATTACAGGGTAAGATTTGTAGGCGATCTTGGAAATCTAGCGCAATTCTCCGCAAGTATTAGAGGGGCTTATAGTTCTATCTCAAGCGCTTACCGTACATCTGCTAGTGCCCCGGTAACTTCAATACGCTCTCCAAGCCTACAGACGAGCGGATTGACCACACAAATTGACGCATATAATAGAACCTTAACTCAATCAGGGCAAGTTTTCCATAGATATGTTAGCGGATATACCGCTGATATGAAGAGACTAGAAGTAAGTGCCCGGTCATTAGGAGTCGGTGGTAGTGGTTATAATACTGGAAGAGGGAAGTATGGCTCTTTTGGAACACGGTTAGATAGTGCTGGAAGGGCTATTGTCTCTGGTAAAGATATTAAACCTATATATGACACATTCGCTACAGGGCAATATAAAGTAGTTACAGCAGATTTAGATAGGGTAGAGGCTGCACAGAAGCGCTTAATACCGCTAGAGAGACAACTAGCAGCAATTGAAAAGCAGCGTATTTTTCAATTAGCTCAAATAAATGCTCTACAGGGCAACGCCATTCTTAGAAAAGGTGACTTAGAGACTACAAGATATAGGGCTGGGACTAAAGTAAATGCGCTGTCTGATATCGCTGGTGGTACAGTGGGGCATATGAAAGTTGATCCTAGTGGCCCTGAGTATAAAAAACTTTTAGATCGGAAAATACTAGCTCCACTTCCGGGTGCATTACCGGGAAGTCCGCACGTTATGCAAAATCTATTTAAAACGGATGCTGACTTAAATAACGCCATAAGATTAAATCAAATTGCGCCTGATCAGAGAATACAACAAGGTCTTGCGAGTATACGTAAACTAGGGCCAGTTCGTGCTATATATAATGCGGCTACTAATGATTTGGTTCTCCTTGAATCAGATATTTCAACATATAAGGCACAAGAGCAGAAAGTTATTAATAGTGCTACAAGAAAATCTAATGCAGCCAAAAGAAAGGCTGCACCACAATTAGCAGCCCTTGATGACGCTCTAAATAATTCAATAGCCCCAATATCCAAAGACCTTGACTTTCTACTACAGAAGTCTAAAGGTTTTAGAAAGAACTTTATTAGGCAACTAGGCATAACGGCTCCCTATTTAGAGCCAATAGCGGATGCCCCAGTAGGTGCTTCGGCAGCAGAGAAGAGCAGAGTTAGAGCCCAACAAGCAAGAATTGCGCCACAGAGAGAAGCTTTTGCTAAAGAATTATTAGCAAGGGGTATAACTCCAGATTCAGTTAAGATGAACTACGATTATGAGCGTGGAGTATATGGCGTAACAGCGGCTGTTAATGGCCTTAATGGTGTTCAAGGGCGTCTTTCTGCCACATTTGATAAGAATCTAAATCAGCTAGAAACAAACGGACGCGGATTACGTGGATATGGGGGCTTTTTACGTCAGACGGGAAAAGACCTACAGAAAGTATTAGAATGGACTGTTGCTACAACCCTTGTCTTTGGAGCATTAGGGCTAGCAATTGGAAGCATATCTAAAATAAATCAGGTAAATATGGATTTGGAGCGATTTGCTATCGCTGCACGAACTTCAAGAGAAGAAACGGATTCGCTATTCAAATCAGTAGCGCAAATTGCACAAGAAACTGCTACTCCGTTAGTTGAATTAACTGCTGTAATGGATGATATTGCTATTGCTACACGCAAGGCTGGTCAGACATCAGAACAGTGGCGAGCCTCTATCTTAGACCTTACTAAAGCTGTAGGTATTTTAACTAACTTAACAGGTGTCGATACTGTTAGAGCAACAGACCTTTTGAGTGCTGCCTATAAGCAACTTCAGATACAACCTAAGCAGATTATAGGCGTATTAAATAAAGTATCTGCTGTAGCCGGTGGAAATGCAAAATCTATTGAAGATATTGTTTCGGCTCTTGGTAGCGTTTCAACGGCAGCACAGGCTGCTGGATTATCTCTAGATGAACAAATTTCTTCAGTACAGGTTCTATCACAGGTAACAAATAAGTCCTCTTCAGACCTTGCAACATCCTTTAAGAATCTATTTGGTGCTATAAGTTCACCCGGCTCTGTAAAAATACTTGATAAATTTGGTATTTCTGTAAGAAATGTAAATGGTGAACTACGTCCATTCCTTGAAATCTATAAAGATATTTATGATGCTAGACAATCCGGTAAAATTAGTGATGGTAATTTCCAAGACGTTCTAAGGGGTATTTCAGGTGGCCCAAGACGCGCACCTGATGCAGCAGCCCTGCTAGAGAACATGCCTTTAATCTGGGAACAACTCACTAAGTCAGTAAATGCTACAAATGAAGCCCTTATTGCTAATGCTAGAATTATTGAAACCAACTCTGCTAAGTTACAGAAAATTAAAAGTGCTTTTGATGCAACCCTAATTCAAAACTTTACTGATACAGTAAATAAACTAGTTTCTGCTTTAGTTACTTTAGGTACAGCCCTGACTGATATATTTGGTGGTCTAAATGTTAGCGGATTAGTTTCTGGTGTTACCCAACTGCTACTAATGATTGCTGCTATGGTAGCGCTTAATAAGCTACTAGGACCGGGGGGATTTTTACGTAGGGGAATAAGAGGTTTAAGAGACGATTTTGGTGATCTAATTTCTAAAGAAGCAGCTTTTGCATCCCAATACTCTAAAGCTCAAATAGTAAGACTGGGCCAAGGGCCTGCTTCTTTGCCTAGCTACAGGGGTAATAAGCCAGTCAAGGGATTCGGACCCAACACGACCGCACAGGTTGACGCTTCCATCGCTGGGCTTGCTGGCCGATACGGCAAGATCGGGTCTGTCTCATGGGATTCTGTATCTGGAACAGCACAAACTGGAGCATACGATGATGGGGTCAAAGGCAATATTTTGCTCAACCGCAACCCGAAGATGTTCGCTGGGTTGGGGCTCAATCAGGTCGTAGAACACGAATACGGACATCGTGTTGCCGATGTCATCTCTAGGCAGGGGGTCGTCGCAAGGGCTCGTTTGGGCTATGTAAGTATGCGGGCGAGACTTAAGTCTCCTACGGTGTACGGCAGAGGAAGTCCGGGGGAGGCATTCGCGGACCTATTCCAGCGAGTAAACGCGGGCGGCGTAATACCCAAGGGACAAGAGGGGAATGCCCGTCGAATGCGGGCACTTCTCGATAGATACGCAGTCGGAGTACCAACAGGAGGGGCGTTGCCTCCAATTCCCGGCTTACGAGTAGTTGGACCCTCCGGTGTTCCTAAGGTTGCTCCTAAGGCTTCTAAATTACCAGCGGGATATACACCAGCAATACCGGGGTTTGTAGGCCCTTATGCTCCACTAGGCTATACGCCTACTGGTAAAATTAAGAGTCTTCCGCCAAGACAAGGATACAAGGTAGTTGGGGCCATAGGTAATCAGCAATATATTCTAAAACCAGCACCGGGATTTAAGGTAGTTGGACCCATAGGTAATCAGACTTATGTGGCAAATCCAACACCCGCTGCAAATCAAATGTATGAAACCACTACCCCCGTGGTTGGAAAATTACCAAAAGATTATAACCCAAAAAATGCCTATCCAACCCTAACCCCAATAAAAGGCTATGAAATAAAGCCAGATGCCAATGGTAATCAGCAGTATCATCTAAAGCCTGTTAAGGGCTTTGACGTAGTTGGCCCTCTAGGTAATCAAAGGCTTATGCCTAAAACTCCAGTACCTAAAGGCGTTGTTATACAACAAGGCTCGGGCGTAGGTTCTACGCTACGGGCTGAAGCAGAACTACTGAAGAATAGAACCCTTGGTAGTTCTAAAGGTAGGATGGCTCTTGGGGCTGGTGCAGGAGTTGCAGCCGCAGCAGGACTTGCCGGTATTGGAACATTAGTGGGGGGTAAAGGTTCTGGGGCTCTTGGCACAGTAGCTACTATTGGACAATCAATAGGGCCGATGTTAATGTTGCTTGGAGGCCCTGCTACTATTGCGGCTGGTGTTGCTTTAACAGCCTTATCTACAGGATTGCAGATTCTCAATGATGAAGAACAAAAGCAAATTCAGACTCAAAAAAATCTAAAATTATCTATATATGATGAGATAAAAGCTCTACAGGAACAACGCAGAGCAGTTGAAACAGCAGGGGCTGCACAAAAGGCTGCTGGAGAAGTTATGCAGTCCTTTAAAGGGAATACTAAATTAACTGTCGAAGAAACTAATCAGTTAAGTCAGGCACAAAAAGCTTATGTTGAAGCATCTTTTGATCTTATAGATGCAAATTCCCAAATTGCTCAATCTATCGAGGAATTAACGATATTAATCCCACAATTAAAGGATGCCTATGGCGGATTGAGTGCAAAAGCCTTGACAGGGTTTGGTCCAGATGCACTAAAGAAACTCGCAGCACAGTTAGCGCAAGACATCTTGGACATAACAGTCCCCGGTGCTTCTGCAACTACTAAATATACCCCTGTAAAGTCGGGTACTCCCCAATCAATAGTTCTTGGTAAATCGGTATTTGGTGGCAACGACACGCCCCTCTCTTCGGAACAATTTAGTTCGAAGATTGGGAGCCCACAAGATGCTATTGACTTTTTAAGGGGAGCAGAAAGCGGGAATATTCTTAATGGTAAAGTTATACCCAGTGGATTTGAGTTCAATAAGCAGACTGCTGATGCTTTTCGACTACAACTTATGAAGACAGAAGCACGAGATATTGATGGATTTAATGAGGCTATAGGATTATTCGGTAAGTACGTTAACATGATTAACCTTCCCGGTGATCAACTATTTAATGCTCTCAACGCACAGGCAGCAATAGTACAATCTAAACTGGCAGTAGGGGGGCTATTAAGTGGGAAAGCGGATGACAAACAAACACAAGATCAGGGTACTAATGCTGCTGCCCGTATCGCAGTTGCTCAAAAAATATTTAGTTCAGATGTTGTAAGGGCCTTAAATGCTACTGATGAGTATTTTGCTACTCGTACCGTAGGAGAAACCCCTAGAGCTAATATGCCTACTGTATCTGGTATGGCAACTACTTTATTTGGACCAGATGGTATATCTGGCCTTATTGGGGATTCCTCATTAGGGATGGATATGACTATGAGGAAGGCTGAAGAACTACTTGAGATATATAAGCTATATCACCCAGAATTAGCTGGTCTAGTTGCGGGAACGCAAGAATATAAGCTTGCTGCATACGAACTTTGGACAGGGGTAAGCTATATGATTAGCGATGTAGATGAAAAAACTAAAGCCGCAAGTGAGGACATGGTAGCGGCATCAGATGCAATCTTGGCCGCTGCTAATGCATCTAAAATGAGCCTATATGAAGAATTAAGTAGTCTATATGGACAAAGAAATAGCCCAGACTATAAAGGAAAAGAAGGCCAAGAGAAATATAATGCAGAAGAGAACAGAATTAAGCAGAGTATTTCAGCAACAAACGCTTTAGGTCAAGCCTTTGCTGCAAATGTTGAATATCTAGATGAGTATAAAGCTGCTCTTGGGGAATTACATTATCTACAAGGCATACAATTAATTGAGGATAACAGTCAATTAGGGGATGCTCTAATGGCTACTGCTAAAAGGCTGGGACTAACAGGACATCAAATTAAAATTTTAAAAGGGCAACTTGTTAATTTATTGAGTGCCATGAGGGAAGTTAAGAACGTAAAAGCCGTATTTAATGTGGAAGCAAATATGCCAACAGCACAATTTAAAGACTACCTATTAAAACTTAGGGCAACAGTTATGGCAGTTCTAGTAGCTAGTAAATCTCTGCCCGCTGGCGCGCCCTTGGCCTCATCAATTGTAGCAATGAATAGTGCAGCATTAAATGCTATAAATAGAGCCTTAGCCTATGTTAGTAAGGAACAAAATTATCAATCTGGGGTTAATGCTAGCCTTGGTTCTGGAAGTGCGGGAGGAGGCTCATCATCATCAGGCGGGGGGAGTCATGCGGGTAGGGGTGGTAGCGCTTATAATAAGCCGGGATTACTGGATGTTCCAGAGGAATTTAAGGGTCAGGATCGCTCTGTAGCCTCCCTACTAGCAGAAGCGGTTAAAAATGCTAGAAAACTACAGTCTCAAGTACCCGGTGAAACTAAAGCAAATAGGAAAGAGATTGTAGCAATTCTTGATGGCACAAAGAAGGTATTGCAAACCAAGGGAATTGGTGAAGAGTATCTACGAAGGGCTATGGAGGAACTTACAAATGAGATAAAGAAGCAAAATGACCTTATGTTGAAAACAGACCAAATAAGCAGGATCAGGGTAGGTGCAGGAAGTTTTGCAGCGATTGCAAACGTTCCAGTAAGTGCTATGGGCATTAGTACTGGAGGGCCGGGGCAACCTATCAATGTTAACTTGAACGTTAATGGGCAGATACTTACCCCTGCGCAGTTAGAGCAACTAGCAAACTTGATTGCTGCTCAGATTAAAAAGGGTATGCTACATAACTAAAGGAGGCTAATCCATATGGCACCAATTCCACAGTATCTAGCAAAATTTAATGGGCACGTACTACCGGGCTACGTACAAAGAGAATCGTTTGACTCTGAATTAAATATCTCCGCACATTACGGTGCCTATATTGATGGGTCTAATTCTGAGGATACCGGGCTTGCTAATAAAAATGTTCAACTACGATTAAAGGTTTGGGAGCAGGACTATATTACCTGTAAGCAGCAAATAGAGTTAGCGGCTACAATGCTGCGCTCTGTGCGAGGAAAATTTGCTCCACTTTATATTGGCTATACAGATAGATATTATACAGCAATGACTAAATCAATTAGCACGGATAAAGCTGCTGGAGAGAGCGTAAAACTTGCTGAATATGAGGCATCTTTTGAATGCAAGCCTTGGATAACTAGTGATGCCTTATATACATTAAGTGGCACAGGACTGATTGATACTGATCAAGTATCAAGGACAATTATTAATGGTAGCATGACGCCAACTGTTGTTACATTAACAGGAACCGATGTTACAATTAGTGGTTATACAGATACAGGAGATTTTACAGGATATTTCGCTGTATCGGGGGCTATGGTAGATTTAATTATAGACTCTGAAAGCTTTACTGCAACGGCTGCTGGTGAAAACATGAACTCAAATATGCTTACCGTTGATTATCAATTGAATGTTGGGGTAGGTAAAACGAATTTCCTAATAACTGGAGCATCAAGTTGTAGTATAAAGTATTATGATCGTTGGTATTTATAATGAATAAATTTGTAGGTGGGATATAATGGCAGGATTTACATCATATGACGATTTAATTCTTGAAGCAACTGTAAATGGTAAAAGTTATCGCTGGGATTTCTATAAAGCCGGTGGAACGGCTCCAGCAGCGGGTATTTGGTACTCCCTAGCAAGATTAGGGGGCGTTCCATTAGCTATTAGTGACGGTGCAGCAGGAAGTGCAACGCCGGGGGCTGGGGGAACGGCACTTACAAATAGCGCAGGAACGATTACTTTAGCAGATACTTCTACGGATCTAAAAGCACTAGTAGGTATTGAGGCAAGCGCAGCCACAGCCCTAAATCTAATGATCTATGATCGTCTTGTTCACGTATCTGGTATTGTTAATAACTCTACAGGGAACAAGGATGTTGGATCGGCTGCTCTTCCAAGGTATACAGATGGTAAAGGTGTTCAGGTTTGGTTAGAGTATACTACGGGAGGAACTGCGACTGCCTCCGTAGTTAATATGGCATCATATACAGATAATGAGGGAAACGCTGGACAAGCGGGTGGAAATATTACAGCGCCAGCCACAGCAATGGTTCTTAACAGTATGTTTGGACCGCTACCCCTAGCATCAGGGGACCTCGGGGTTCAAGCCGTACAAACATTGAACGTAGGTACGGCATCTACAAGCGGTGTGGTACAGCTTATTCTTATGCGCCCTCTTGCTACACTTTATGTTCCAGCAAACGTTTATGCATCTAAAGACCTTGTTCTAGAATTTACGTCACTTCCACAAATGGTGGATGGTGCTAGTCTTTGTTTAGCATATAGAGCAACAGCGACAACAGCGGTTGGATTATATGGGGCAATAACAGTAGTTTGGGGATAATACCTATAAATTAGAATATAATCTAATTTGAATACAATCAAAGTGTAGGTGAAATTTTAAATGTCTAGTCCACAGCGCAGAAAGCGTATTCCGTCCTTACCGGGGGTAAATCATGGGACTGTGCCTTTCGCGTGGACAGGCTTTACCAGACTTCCTATGCAGGGTGGATTACCTTTAAAGAATATCCACACTTCTGGGATTGCCCAAGCGCAAGCAAAGATTAGTTCTGTTGGGTTTATACAGGTTGGTCAGACTCAAGCTGCTATCTATACAACCTCATCTAGCTATTCACAAGCACAGACACAGATTAAATCTACCTATCAGGAATATGCGCAAGCACAGACACAGATTAGGCAGCAGTATCGATCTTATGCACAATCTCAAGTGCATATTAAGTCTAGTTATGCTAATTATGCTCAAGCGCAAGTAGATATACTACAGATATATAGGGGCTATGCTCAAACACAGGCCCTTATAAAGACCACAAGTAGTGTTCAAGCACAAGCACAGGTGGCTATTAAGCAGACTTATAGAGTCTATGCCCAAACAGGGGGTACGATTCTACAAAGTTATCTACCTATTGCACAGTCTGGTGCTGCTGTTCTTGCTACTTATTTGGGGCTAGCACAGGCTCAAGCGACGATACTTGCCACCTATCAATCTATCGCTAGTGCGCAAGCAAGTATTAGTATCCAGTACCAAGTTACTGCTAGTACGCAAGCAAGCATTGTGGCTATATATACTGCTATGTCTCAGACACAGGCACAAATTCTTGCGACCTATTTAGTATATGCTAATACACAGGCTCAACTTGGTATTATTTTATCCTACCAGCAATACGCACAATCGGAAGTAGCAATACTTGCGGTATATACTGCTATTTCTCAAGCAGAAGTACATATTTTTGCCACTACTTCTAAAATAGCCCAAGCACAGACAGATATCTTTGTTTCAGATATTAATGTCTACTCCCAAGCACAGGCTATTCTTAACCAGTCTATGTATGTTGCTCAATCACAGGGTAAAATTATTACCCTAGATAATAATCAATATGCACAAGCGCGTGTTGTTGCTGGGCACCTAAAAATTATAACTACTTATTTAGATACATTTAATCGCCCCGATACTACTGCGCCCCCATTTAATCTAGGTTCTCCAGATATTGGTGCTGCTTGGGCATGGGCTAGTTATGATAGTAATACTACTATTGGTACCTCTACTACGCATGTAGAAAATGGAATCATGGTAGGACCCGGTTACTATAAATGGGAGAGTATGACGGGTCCTCCGTCAATATCTAGTGGCGATTTCTATATGGATTTCTGGGTACCCGCTCTTAATGAGAATAACCTAGATTTCCGATATTATGATACTGCTTGGTATTTTCAAATAAAGCCTTATACTGATACTGATATAGAGGTATTAGGATTAGATAATTCATATATAATAACCCCAATTACAAGAAGTTCATGGTATAGAGTTCATGCAACTATTGATACTAGTTCTTCCCAAAAAGTAAAAATTGCTGTATGGAAGGTTGGGGATAGTGAACCAGCCCAAATAACTATTCAAACTACCTCTACTAGTCATACACAATATTTAGATGTCTATAATACCCCCAGTAATGAATATTCAAAATTTGATAATTTTAGAATTGAATCTAGCGGTATATTTGTCTATAATCAAGGTTATGCAGCGGCTAATGCACAAATTAAAGCGACAAATAGTAGTTTAGCCCAAGCCCAAGCACTTCTTAACCAGTATTGGCGATGGGCGCAGTCTACTGCTGCTATACAGGCTACTTATCAAAAGTATAGCCAATCTCAAACCTTTATCCGTAAATCAGCAGGATACGCACAGGCCCAGACAAAGATACCTCATCCTAATACTGATGCTTATGGCTTAATGGTTAAAAATGATGGGGCAACTCATCTATATGGATTACATACTTCTAATGCTTATCCAAATAATGAGTATGCAACATGGCAAGATGAGTTAGGGTCTATAAATGGTACCGATTATATTTCATCTAGTAGTAGTCAAATAATTAGCTCTCCAGTTGGTCCTGAGTATACTGGAATATATTTTAGCACCTATAATGAAGTATTTTATTGGGCTAGCACTCTTCCAGAATTAAATACCCCCGTAGGTGGTATTGGACAATGGACAATAGAAACGTGGGTAAAAGCTCCACCTGTTACTAATATAAAGGCTACAATTTTTGAGATTTATGGGGGCAACTCAAACCAAAGACAAGTAACTTTAGGTTTTGGGCATGAATCTACCTTTAATGGGACTGGAAATTATATTCGCCTTCAAATAGCTGATATATCTGGCGTACAGACTGTCTATAATACGGGTATTCAGTATAGTATAAATACTTGGTATCATGTAGCAGTTATTAATGATACAGGTTTCTTTAAAGTATATATAAATGGTCAGTTAGTAATCGATATAACTCGTCGTTCTTACTATATCTATGATCGTTACTATTTATACCTTAACTACTCTGGAAACGGTGGCGCTTCTTCAACAACAAGTAGAATAGCCTATGATAATCTTGCTATTTATCCTTACCCAATTTCACAAAGTATCTTACAATCACACTATAATTACGCTAATACTATTTATTATGGACAGCGTGCTTATGCAAGTGCTAGTTTCCAAATCGGCAATCTAGCACCGGGTGCTAGTAATAAGTGGCAACAATTCGCACAAGCAAGTCATCAGATAGGAAATCTAGCACCGGGTGCTAGTAACAAGTGGCAGCAATTTGCCCAAGCAACAGTACTTATTATCCCATCTAGACAATATGCACAGGCTCTAGCACGCATAACGGATGCTGTAAATCAGCAAATCTATGCTCAAGCACAGACTGTTATTATTCCTGTACAGGGAATGCTTAGATACTTTATTCAGAGCAGCGTACAGGATTTCTCTCTTGCAGATAGTGGCCTGTTATCTCAGATAACTTCCATGACGGCTGTTACTGACCCAGCCCAAATAAACGATAGTAATCACGGGGATAACTATGGTCTTAGATGGCAGTCATGGTTTGTTGCCGATACGTCTGGGGATTGGTGGTTCCAAACCCACTCCGACGATGCCTCTGGTATTTTTATTTATGCTGAGAGCCTTCAATTAGTTGGTACAGTAAAGACTAACTATCCCGGTGGTAGTGGTGGAGGAACTGCAAGCGGTACAATTGCACTTATTGCTGGAACAAAGTATAAAATCGATGTTAAATATGGCGAAGGCGGGGGCAGCGATTATATAGACGTTAAATATAGACGCCCAATTGATCCAGTTGGCTCAGAAAAGTACCTACTTGCAGGATCACCCCCTTGGAATGATAAGTCTAATCTTCCATTCTACAGTACTTGGGGCATAGGTTATGCTAATGCCTACTGGATTGATCGTAATGGAGAGTTCTATGTTCGGTATGGTTATGCTCAGACTCAGACTAAGATATGGTATCCTGAACAAAAAGGTTATGGGCAAGCACTTACACAAGTAGGTGCCTTTAAATATGCTCAGGCTATTACCCAGATTGCCTACGAGCCAGCCACTGTTGATTATAGAGTAACAGTTCTTGCTGATAAACCTATTCTTTATTACCCAATGGATGAATATTATTATGGTGGTAATGTAGATTATACTGCATCTACTTACTATGATGGTAGTTATCTACCTTCATATGCAGCAGATGGCAATACCAACGATGGCTGGGCAAGTTCTGGTTATAGCGCTGGTAATACTTGGTGGGAAGTGGGCTGGGGGGCTCCTCAAACAATACGGACAGTTAGAGTAACAAACCGCCCTAGCTATACAATGGGTTCCGGTAGAATTATCTTTAGTACAGGTGATTCTGTTAATGTTACTTTCCCAACTGGATCGCGTGTTGTTTCTACTTATAATATAACACCAGTTGTAGGCGCAATATGGATGCGCCTTATCAGTGATTCTGGCGGCAATAGCGACCCCGGCTTCTCAGAAGTTGAAGCATTTAATGAAGACTCTACTAACCTAGTTAGATTCCCTGTTATACCAGACCCCTCTAGTGTCCCTCCTGCCGGTGTTGTTAAAACTATAGTTGGTAGACGTAATGCAACATGGGGGTCTGCGACTAAGACAATCTTTAGAGGACCATCGGCTATTATTACTGGAACCTCTGTAGATTTTAATAGCGGTCAGGCGTCTGTTCCTGCTCCCACTTATTATAGTGGCTATACAACAGAAGCACTTACATTCCCCGGCGCAATCCCCCCAACTGGTAACTGGAAAATATCCAACTCATTCTGGTTGAATGCTGGCGATACTGTCACGATTACCCTTAATAATGTTTATAAGGGCGGTAGTAATATATCCCTAGGTTTAAACGACTTAATTACTAATGATAACCCATATGAATATATAGGGGTAGGACCTAATACTGGCACTTATACTAGGACAGCGGGGCAAACGGGTGTTCATTATGTCTACATCTATCCTCAAGGTACTGTCGGCCCAACTGGTTCTGGTACGATAACATACCCAAATTACCAACTTAGCGATTCTGCTATTCCTGTTACTGATAACTCTATTGTAACCGTCGAAGCGTGGATTAAACCATCCATTACTGGCGGCGATAGCCCACAGATGTTCTTTGGGTTTGACAGAAACTACGTTGGAGTTTGGTCAGACGGAAGAGTAGGCTTTGGTGACGGTGCGCAAGGTTACTATAGTGCCGCTGGGGTACTTACTGTTAATAATTGGTACCATGTTGTTGCGGTCTTCCATTCATTTAAAGCCGCTAATACTTCTAATAAATTATATGTCAATGGCGCACTTCGAACATTGGCCGTAACTGGAGCAAATGCAGTCAGATCGGCAAGACAGAACTTTAGTATAAGCGGTTGGCCTACCAATGCAAGCAACCGTTGGCTTGACTCTATAGACGAACTAGCAGTATTTAACTATGAGTTAACGCAGGAACAAATTCTTGCACACTATCGATCAGTTAAAAAACAGGTATACGGACTGGCAAATGCGTGGGCTAGGGGACGCTACAGTGTTCATGCTAATGCCCAAGTATTTGGTGGTAGACAACCTGATGGCTGGTACCACGATTTTAACGTATTCGCGCAAGCATTAACCGATATTATCGTACATGATAACACAGGAATAGCACAGGCCGGTGCGCTTATTCAGACCGATTATGGCTTGACACGAATGACGTGGAATAATGCCCAATGGGTTGTTGGTGATATCTTTAATTGGGGCGATACTGAGTGGGAATTAGGACAGCCTAATTACTCAGATTCAGGTAATCATCCTAGTTCTTATCCCGGTAATAATAACTGGGGTATGGCATGGTCCGGTAACTTTATCGCAGATGCGGAAGGACTATGGCAGTTTAGAACATCGTCTGATGATGGCTCTGATCTATGGATTAGTGGAACACGGGTTGTAGATAATAAATTTGGTGCAGGACATGGTAATACAACTGTTGCTGGATCAATCAATCTAATAGCGGGTAATTTCTATACAATCCATACAAGATTTGGTCAAGGGGCAGTAAATTGGAATATATCTATTCAATACAAGCGACCAGCCGATGCAGCTTGGTACTATTTAACTGATAATGCCCCACCGTGGATTAGGAAGTACTGGCAGGGCGGATTTGCACAGGCAACAGCAGAAATTCTACCAACACCAAATGTTAAGGTGTTTGCACAAGCCCAAGCCAAATTAAACTCCTTTAATTACCCACAAAGGGCTCAGGCGCAAACAGATATCTTACAAACTTACAGTAAGTATGCACAAGCCCTAGCACACGTTGGTTGGCTAAGATTAGCACAAGCACAAGCACGATTAATTGCATTTGATGTACCTAAGCATGCCTCTGCTAAAGCACATATTAAGGCTTACGGAGTTAGTAAGCACGCTAGAGCGCTTGCACAAATATCACGCACCCAGCACTGTTCTGGAAATGCCGCAGTTGCTATCAAGCAGACCTATCCATTCCGTTATATTAGTACTAACTATGGACTTACAGCACTAGGAGCAACAGTAACACCAGACCCCAATTTCAGTATGGAGGAAACAGTTCCTGAAAATACGCTGGATGGAAGTCCCTATAGTGTCTGGACTAACTTCCTAGCCATTGATGCTGGTGCAGATCAATACTTCTATCTTAATCTTGATCTAGGAGTTCCACATATTGTTAGCTCTTATTATATACTTCCCGTTAAGTATAACGTAACGGCTAATTTACAGTATAGTCAGAATGGTTCTACATGGATAGATATTGTTACAGATATCTACTTCGATGTTAAAATTACTTACCCAATAAGTTATAGTCATGCTATAACTGGAGAAATTACTCCCACAACTGCACGTTATTGGAGATTAAAATTTACAAATGGTGGAGATGATAGTAAGGTATCTATCGGCACCTTCCAACTTGGTATAGCAACTACCCAAAATCCTACCTTTGCGCAAGCACAGGCATTCTTTGGCCGCTTTGGGATCGCGCAAGCGATGTCCTATACCTCACCCGGTTTGTCAACATACTGGGCACAGGCAGGGGCACATATAAAAACAACCTCTACTGTATCTGGTAATGCACAATGCTGGTATTTACCCCCTACTGCTCATGGTTTAGCACAGGCACTAATTGTTCAAGTCTATAAGAAGCATGGACAAGCAATGGCTTGGGCTCTTCCACCCACGGCTTTTGGGCTGAGCCAAGTCCAGATCAAGACAACTTATACGGTACATGGAGCCTCAATAGCAGATATTCGGACAACCTATGGTAAATACGCTATGGCTTTGGCACAGATAACTAAATGTGCGGGCCATGCGCAAGCTATGGTACGTATTTATCGACGTAGCGCTTATGCTGGACAGGCTAGAGTCTTTATCGGACATTTTGTTCATGGAATAGCCTCTGCATTTATCGTGAAAAGTAAGGCTTATGGACAATCATATGCTCTGATCAAAAATAACTATGGTAAATATGGTCAGGCTCTTGCATTAATAAGAAGATCAGAAGTATATAGTCTAAGCACCGCACAAATTAAGAGAACCTATGAAAAGTATGGGTTAGCAGCGACTATGCTCAATCAGCACAGAAAATTTGGGCTAGCCCAGACCTCTGCTGTACGTACATATATGCGGCCTTCTCAGGCTATGGCTAAGATTAGGGCACTATCTTATCCATGCGCAGAAGCACAGTGTGTTATCTCAATCCGTCCTATAGTTCGTGGACAAGCCGAAGCGTTTATTCAGATATGCTCAAAGGGCCACGGGTTGGCTATGGCACAGATAGGTTCCTTTAAATATGCACAGGCTCAGACAAGAGTTATAGCGTTCAATGTCCCTAAGGTTGGTAATGCTGCCGGTTATATCTTAGTAG
>Ga0315284_10001685_pt1 | contig 31546 bp, 33 predicted proteins | sample YL17G09_16_MG_FD_203696 | JGI IMG/M metagenome (GOLD analysis project Ga0315284, IMG submission 203696) | Sediment microbial communities from Yellowstone Lake, YNP, Wyoming, USA - YL17G09_16 | ecosystem: Environmental > Aquatic > Freshwater > Lake > Sediment | place: USA: Wyoming | collected...
GTTGCCGGTGCGGACCCCGAACCAGTACCACTGACCAGTTGTAAGAGCCACGGAAGAGGACCCGACGAGGGTCGAGTTCCCGTCGTAGACGCTGACAGTCCCATCGGTGTTGATCCGCAGGGAAGTCCGGGTGGCGCCACCCATGAACACCCGCTGGACTGTGGGAAGCGACACGAAGTAGGCCGCGAAGTGGTGGTAGCCCGGCTGGGAGTTCACCATCTGCACCCAGCCGGCGCTACCCGACGCCGGGTTGCAGCGGATCGAGCGTGTCCCTGTCCGGGCCTGAGTCGTGCTATATGAGCCTGTGCCGACAGGCGCGTAGATGCCGTCAACGAGCGCGGCAGCAGCCTCAAACCCGGTCAGGAACGTGACGGCCACGGATCAGCGCCTCAGGGGATGGGCCAAGGATCGCGCCCGGTCTGCGCCATCTCCACGGCCAACTTCTCAAGGTAGTGACCGGCCACCGTACCGGAACCGATGAAGGCGCCGACCTCGCGGCACAGGGCGATGAACGCCGCGAGGGTCAGGCCGGGGCCGTCGATGACGAGGGTGCGGCAGAGGGGACAGGCGAGGTCGCCCGGAGGAGCGCCGACCGGAGCGGTGGCCCAATCTTTCAGACCACCGTTCCAGTACTTGCGCCCCTCGTTGCGGAGAGCGACGGGGAGCGTCGCCGCGTTGATGCTCCCCGCGATCTGGCTGGCGTCCTCTGGCTCGAAGAAGATGGCGAAGGCCATGACGGGCCTACCCGGAGAGGGTGACGGTCCATGTGACCGCGAGGGTGTCTCCGCCGATGACGTTGGCGTCGGCGGCGGGCTCCGTCTCGAAGCACATGATCCCGGCCGCGGTCGTGTTCGCCGCCGTGAACAGGGCGCCCTTCTGGATGGCCGGGAACGAGGCGCCGACGCTGAACGACTTGCTGATCGTGTAGGTCGAAGCCCCTGGAGTGTGGGCGTAGGCGCCCAGGGCGCGGTTACAGCCGCCGGTCGTGATCTCGCCCGAGAGGGTCGTGTCGCCAGCGCCCGGAGCGCCCGCGTTCTCGGTGAGGGCCACGAACCGGGCGTCGAAGTGCGGAACAATCTGGTAGCCGTTGGTCGAGGCCGGGGTGGTGGCGGTGCCGTCAGCGGCGTTCCACCATTGATCGACCGTCAGGACGGTCGTGCTGTTGTCCCCGATGTTGCCGTAGACCGGCGGGGTGGTCAGGCCGGTGACCGGGCAGTAGACCTTCCAGCCCTTGAACTGGCTGGCGGTCATGCCGCCACCCGCCGGGGTGAGCGACGCGGCTCCGGTCGCGGTGGCCGCACCTTCCTTGAGCGTCGCGTGACCCATCGCGGCAGCGAGCAGGTCGCGGCCGGCCGTGGTCAGGAGGTTCCGCAGGATCGCGGCGTCGTCCACCGACCCGTCTTCGTGGATGACCCGGAAGTGGACTTGGTTGGGACCGAGACGCACGGCGTCGGAGACGTGGTGACCGCGCATGGTACGCACGATCGCCCCGTCATCGAGGTTGACGACCTCGATCCGCGGCTTGACGTTGATGAGGCGAAGTGGGTTCATGCCAGGCGCTCCTCTAGTTGCTCTTGACCTCGACGTGGGCGCTGTCGATGAGGGACATCGAGAAAGTGCGGGCCAGCGACCCACACGAGGGACAGGGGCGCCGCCGACGCTCGCGCAGGACTCGGTGACATCCCGAACAGGTGCTCGGGGATGGGGACAGATACCGCAGCAGGCGTCGCGTCGATGGCATCACGTCTTCACTCTAGCGGTGGTCAGGTGCCCACGCCAGTCTCGGCGTAGCGCGGGAAGCAGTTGCGGCACAGGTCGCTAGGATCGGTGTCCGCCAGGGTGTCCAGGATTTCGTAACCCCCCGACTCGTCTAGGTTGTCACCTTCCAGCGTGGCGAGGCCGTCCCCGAGGCGCACCCGCTTGTGGACGTGCCCCGAGGACTTGTCGCGGGTGTAGACGACGGTGCCTTCAACCGTGTTCACAGCATCGTGACCTTGTTGGGCTGGCCGGCGGGGGTGACGACCGTGACCACGGTTCCCTCGTCCAGCGTCGGGGCGCTGCTGCTGGTGGTGCGGGACACCGTGACGGCGGTCAGGGCGAGCGACAGCACGGCGAGGAACGCGCCCACGAACATGAGCACAGCGTCCTGCTGCTGCTGGGTGATCGCCACGCCGAACGAGACGGCGAGGATGAGCGCGGCCCGGATCAGGCCCACGATGAGCGCCGGGTCCTTGAGCAGTTCGGCCATGTCCCTCTCCTTAGGGTGCACGCCTATGCGTGCGATTTGCCTTCCGTCGCGCTGCCGGGGTGAACGCCTTGGCACTCTTGACGCCAGCCGCCTTCTTCCGCGCGGCGGGAGTCATCGTCCTCTGCGACGTGTTGGCCTTGGCGACCGGCTTGGGAACCGGCGTGTCGGTGGCCCTGGTGCGCGGGTGGGTCGTCGGCGTCTTGACGCCAGCCGGCGTCTTCTGCGCGGCGGGCGTGTCGGGACGCTCGGTGGCCCCGGTGTGCGGCGGCTGGATTGCCGGCGTCTTGATCGGCCAGCCATGAGAAATCCGCCCGGCGGGCGTGTCGTCGGTGGCCCTGGTGCGCGGCGGCTGGATTGCCGGCGTCTTGATCGGCCAGCCATGAGTCATCCGCCCGCCATCCTCCCTCGGTTCCACTTTGCGAGGCGGCTGGATTGCCGGCGTCTTGATCGGCCAGCCATGAGTCATCCGCCCGTCCGCCGGCACGCCGCTTGACGTGTTGGTTGCCTTGGCGACCGGCTTGGGCGCAGTCGATCGGGCGTAGGACCCGGCGCTCGGGACCTTCTGCATCGTGGTGGCCTTTGGCGTGACCGCCCTCGGCACCTTCATCACGGGATCGGCCATGTCAGATCGTCTCCTTCCACTTCACGACGCCATCGACCATCGTGGCGATCTCGTGCTTCACGTCGCCGCCGGGGACCGGCGGGGCCACGGGTGCATCTTCGACCGCGACCGCCGCGTTGGCAACGTACAGGTACGTCGGGCGCGGCTGCTTGTCTGGATAGGGGATGCCGGTCGTGAACAGGCCGACGCGGTGCGCCGACGCGTTGCCCATGTAGGGGACCTTCTGGCCCGCCTTCATCGTGAGGATGACTTTGCCCCCAGGCGCGTCCATCGCCGGGGCTGCGGTGATCGCCCGCAGGAGTTTGTTGCTGGTGAGGGCGATGCCTCCCGCAGCGATCATCCCATCGTCTCCTCTCGCTTCCATGATGAGTGCCTGCCACCCCGGCAGGGTGGCGGTGAACGAGCGCCACGTCGAGAGCGCCCACGTGTCGCCAGCGTACACGCCGTCCTTCGGGCCGAGCGGATCGCAGCGCACTCGGACGCCGTGCTTGGCGACGGCGTGCGGTCCCGCGAACGGCGTGATGCGCTCGCCAGCCGGGACAATGCCGGTCACGACGCACACCTTGCCGGGATCTTCCAGCGCCGCGGCGAGCGTCGGCCAGTCGCGGGTGAGGGAGTAGTCGGCGTCGGTCAGGCCGTAGCGAGCCTTGGCCGCGGGGATCGTCTGCTCGATGGTGGCCCCGGTGTGGGCGTCAGGCAGCCCCGCGGCTGCGCGGTAGCGGTTGACCTCCTCGATCGTCGGAGGGATGGCCTCGCCCCCGGGAAGCGCCAGCCGCATCGTCTCCAGCATGGAGGCGAACGTGCAGTCCTCCCACTTCCCCGGCTCGCGCTCGGTCACATGGTCGGCAGGCGTGAACGTCACTCGACTACCTCCTGCTCACCGTTCAGCCGGGCGATCTCCGCCCGCAGCAGGTCGATCTCCGCCCGCGCCGCCTTGTACGCGCCGATCAGCGCCTCGATCTGTTCGACGGTCGGGGACTCGGGATCTTGCCAGAGGTTGTCGGGGTCGTCGGCAATGATGAAACTCATACGACGTGCCTTACGTCGGCGAACACCAGCGTCGCCGCGAGGAGGAGGAGCGCCCCCCGGGAGAGCGACAGCCCGGCGGTGCTGAACGACGAGTCGTTGGCCAGCAGGCCGATGCCGCTGATGAGCAGGCCCAGCGCGACGACGATGGTGCCCACGGCCATGACGAGCGCGACCGCCGCCCGGTCGTCGTGAAAGTGCTTGTACGCGGCAATCGAGCGCGGCAGGTGCCAGAACAGGAGCGCGAGCGCCGACAGCGACAGGACGATGGAGAGCCAAGCGTAATCGGTAGGCGAGGTCATAGCGTCCTCACGGTGCGTCGTACTCGTCGGTGGCCGGGTCGTCGTACGACGGAACCCGAGGATCGGTGTAGGGCGTCTGGTACTGCTCCTGCTGGTTCTGCGGCTGGTAGGTGGGCGGGTACTGGCCGGGCGGGTTGTCGGGCTTGCCGAGGAACGGAAGCCGCACGATCCCCTCGTAGCCGAGCAGGACGAGCGCCGCCCCGAGCGCGAGCGCGATCGTCGGCCAGTCGTCCACGCTGCGGCCGGGTTCCACGATCAGGTAGATGAACACCCCGAGGCAGACGAGCGTGGTCAGGATGCGAAGAAGGCGCTGTATCGGATCACGCCCCTCGCGCCAGCCGTTCGTCTCGGGCGGGACCATCTCAGAACACGGACCCCTCTCCGAAGGACGAGCCTTCAACGACGACGAGGGGGATACCGGAGTTCTTGGTCCAGCCAGTCATGTTGGCATACCGCTGACTCGCCGTCCCAAGGCGCCCCCAGGCAGACGTGTAAAGCGCTGGGTTCCAGACCGCGACCTCGTCGATCGTCCCGTGGAAGAAGCGCTGAAAGGTTCCCGATCCGTTGTCCTGGGCGCCGATGGAGAGCCTGGTTGTAGGGGTGTTGGGGGTATCTGAATATGGTCCCCCGGTCGTCACATCACTTCCTCCGAGCCTCATGGTCGTGACTCCGGCAGTACGGTTGATGCCGACGAAGTAGCGGGTGCCAATGTCGAGGATGCGGCCCGTCGTGATCCAGCCGACGCTTCCCAGCAGACCCCTCAACTCGCCTGTCTCGGTTATCGCGAGGCCGTACCCGTTGGCGTCCGTCCCGTTGTGGGCGATCATCGCGAAGTCACCGGGCGGGTAAGACGCGGGCCTGACAACCGCGGACAACGACCACTCATCGAGGCCGGTCCAGGGAACGGACGAGGTGGTGACGTACTGCGTCGAGCCGTTGAACCCAACGGATGTGTTCTCGTCGTCCACTATGCCGCGCAGGCCGAGCGCAGGCGCTCCGACGTAGGTTCCAGGATGGGCGAGGGTTCCCGAGTCAGCGGCAGTCGTGCCGCTCAACTCACCGAGGCGCCACCAGCCTCTTGCAATGTACGCCCCCGATCCGGTCCAGTCCGCAATCTGTGTCGCCCACATCATCGCCCTGGTGACGGTCATGCAGCGGTTGTGAACCAGCGTACCCGTGGCGAAGGCGCCTATGCCGAAGGAGTTTGCGGTGTGGCAGTTTTGGATGACGAGCCAGTACACGCCTGGGTAGAGGGATCGCTGCGTGCCGGAGACGGTGATCGTCCGCTTGCTTGCCGCGCCGGCCGTGAACGCCTCGACGGCCGACCCATAGAGGATGCGGGGGTAGTTGGCGCTGCCCGGCCGCCCTTCGACTTCCTCTAGGTCGTAGATCGCCCAGTTCCACGCGCGCGCAGATGTCGTGTCCGTGTTCCAGATGCTCACCTGCTGCACAAGCATCCGGGCCGGGACGTGGATGGGCACCGCCACGCATCCGCCGCCGTAGGCGAGAGTTAGCGAGCCGGGACTCGTGGCGTTCGCCGGGAACCCGATCGGGTAGGCGTAGGGTGCTGTTCCGTCGGCAAGCGGGGGATGCCACTTGCCGAGGTTGGGGGAATAGGGTGGGGCGTCTGGACTCCAGGTGGCAACCAACTGGGGTTCAGACAGGTAGGCAAGCCCGATCCGGGTGTTGTGGGGGACGCTGGTATAGGCCATCCGCACCCTGGCGACGAGATACCACTCCCGGAACGTGGACGTTGGGTGGGTGATCGGGTTTGACGAAACCTGGATGCGCTCCGCACGGGCGGCGCCGGAGGGCGGATCGTAGGTGATGTCCTCCCAGGCCGACTCGACCAGGTTCGTTTCGGAGTCCATCGGGTAACTGTTGCCAAGCGCCACCGACACGGAGGACACCAGCGATGCGTGGCGGTACACCGATGTCTTCGACCGAACGCTCCCGGTCATGTGGGGCGGCACGGGAGCGTAGAGCGGATATGCGACACGACGAGAACTCAACTCGATCGTAACCTGCCCGGTGATCGTAGACCCGGACTGGTTGACGAGATCTACCGCGAGGTTCGCGGACGTGTAGTCGTTCCCGTAGGTGGTACGTTCCTGGGTCCTGTAGATCTGCGCGGAGACCGGGTTGGTCCCGCTGTCCACGATGAGCCGTGCTTCCCAGTAGCGGGAGAGCCGCTGCCACGCGGACGTGAGGGTGATCGGACTGCTATTCGGGATCGTCTCAAAGGTGGGGTCGGCAAGCGAGTTGGCGACATCCGCGTAGAGGGACACCTTGCCGAAGGCATCCGCACCCTGCGACGACAGACTGCCCGTGATCGCCCCGACGGCCACGCCAGGCATGGAGGGAGAGGTTGGGGCGATCCGCTCCTCCAGTTCGGCGAACCGGGCGTTGTCGAAAGCGGAGTCGTGGGAGCGCAGGGTGGACCGCAACTCCTCCAGGTAGGTCGCTACGTCCGTCAGCCTCGCGTCCAGGTTGGTGAGGCTGATCGGCTCGTTCATGTCAGCACCTTCCCTACGAGGATCTGGACCCGCTCTCCTGCCTCATTCATGATGGCCCGCGCCCCGATGACGCGCCAACTCCCGGTGATCGAGTCAGTCCCGTTGACGATCTCGATCGGGAACGTGTCGCAGATGTCCCACCCGGAGAACGGCGAGATAGCGCCGGGGACGAGGGTCAACCAGAGCGAGGGCGTCCCGTCGGTCGCCTGCTTGAGCATCCGCTCTGCGACGGCCTTCTGCTGGTCCGCCTCGACCGTGGACCCAACCACGCCGGCCAGGGTCTTGATCGTGAACACGTCCTGCCGGAGTCCGAACACGGCAGAGGAGCCGGTATCGGCCGCGACGATCTCCGTCGCCCCGCCTCCGGCCGTCGTCCCAAGCGTAGCGAGGTTGTTTCGGAGGGACGCCCAGTTGGGGGCGAACTGGTAGTCGCTCACCGTGCCGTTGAGGACGAGGGGGACGCCCACCAGCGACCCCTTGTTCTTCCAAAAGTTGAAAGTGAACGTGGCCGTCCTGGAGATCTCATAGGTGACGTGGTGGGTCGTGTTCGCCCGGCCCATCTCGGTCAGGTCGTATAACAGGGCGAGGCGCATCTGGTCCATAAGGCCGAACTGGGCGTTGGTCTTGATCGGCGTCGTGTTGTCGGTCCCCAGCGGGTCCTCGATCGTGCCGGTAGCGACAAATCCAAGCGGCGAGTTCGTGGCGTTCTTCGCCAAAAGCCACTCGGGGGAAACGATCTGGGACCCGACCAGTTTCGTCGGGTACATCGTCCGGTATCCGCTGCGCGAGAGGGACAGAAGCGAGACGTAGTCGTAGATGTCGAAGATCGCGTCGTCGCCGGTCGAGTTGTAGTCGGAGACGATCCCGTTGAAGACCTCCACGTTGCCCGCCGAAGCAACGCGGGTGATGCGGGCGTGGGTCGTGATCGGGACGATCGAAGCGAGGTGTGGACTTGTCTGGTAGAGCGTGAAGAACCCTCTCCCCGGCAGGCGGTCGTAGCGGCTCCAGCCAAGGTTCCGCAGGTCCCAGACCTCGGCGATCTTCGTGGAGGGTCCGAACGTCGCGTCGGACGAGAACAGTTCGACAACGTACTCCACGCTCACGGTCGCGCGTGGCCCCAGGCGTAGACGATCGAGGTGACGTTGGTCGTGTTCGCGTGCGTGAACGCGGTCGTCCCGGCCGGCACGTCCAGCCAGGTCGCGTAACTGCTCGTCTTGCGGGAGAACGCGGCCGCGCCGTTTTTGGCGACCGACCGCCCGATCCCGAACAGGGCGCTCGTCTCCATGACGGCCACGACCACGTCGTTGTTGACGAGGGTCGTGAGGTCGAGGATGAACGAGACTCCGCCACGGGTGATCGTGAAATTGCTCGCCCCCGCGCCGGCCATCGTGATCGTCACCCGCAGGGGCGAGGCGATGGTTCCTTTGTTCACGAGATCGGTTGACGAGAACGGCGTGGTGACGGTTGACGAGGCCAGGGTCGTGTCGTACAACCGCGGGTCTGGAGCCTCCAGGACGACAGACCAGCGCCGGTTGGACTGGTCGTTGACGGTCCACTCCGTTTCCGGTTGACGCACGGGCCGGACGTAGCGGCTCACGTTCATCCAGCCGGTCGGGTAGTTCGTCAGATCGAGCGTCGGTTCCAGCCACGAGAGGGCGTACACGCCTTCGGTGGTGGGGGAGTCGCGGTAGCACTCGTAGGGGTCGAGCGCGAGCCGCAGCGCCTTCTCACGATCCTCCATCGAGGCCATCTGGGTCGCGTCGGGGACGAGGATGCGGCCCTGGGCCTGCATCGTCAGGAGTCCCTTGTGGACCCGCCCCAGCGTGCCGCCCTGGGCGAGATGCAACGCCTCCGCCGTATCGCGGTACTGCGGCCGGACGATCATCCGGTCGATCGTGGTCGTGTTCTGGGCCTTGGTCGCGTCGAAGACCGGCGGGTCGCCGGAATAGTGTTCGTTCAGGACGAGAGTCTTGTGGGCGTAGGTCGCCCTGCTGTTCTTCACAGGTGGCTCATCTGCCCTACGCGCGGGCGCAGGTTCGCGAGGAAGCGGCACTCGTCGGAGAACTCGCGCTCCGCCGCCGCGACGATGCCGATGATCTGGTCTACCGTGAGGTTCATCTCCGGGGCGACGGCCTGGCGCTCGCCATAGCGGGCGAACCTAGCGAGTTGCATCCGGTAGCAGATCGCCTTGGCCCGCAGGAGCGGGATGCGGTTGAACTCGGTGTCCAGGTCGTCCACGGCGGCCGAGGCGTACTGGCACGTCGCCGTGCCGCCTGTGCCACCGACCGACACGGTGAGCGGGATGGAGAAGGCCGACGCCCCGGTGACGGTCAGGACGTAATCACCGGCGATGACCGGGGTGCTGCCGGCGTGGCCGGCGATCGTGACCGTGTCGCCCGTGACGAAGCCGTGGGGGGCGCTCGTCGTGATGACCGTCGCGGCGGCGACCGACGAGGTGGTGATCGTCTTGGCGGAGGAGAACGTCGAGGCGTAGGCAGTCCAGCCCCAAACGCGCAAGGTGTAGCCGGCCGCGCAGCCAGAGCGCAGGACCAGTTGCCTCGTCCCCGCGCCGTCGTCCTCGATGACGCCATCGGGCCGGGAGGCGATGCGGAGGGTAGAGTCGATGAGTTCAAGGCGGTTCAGGCGGCGGGCGGTGCAGGTGGCGTAGGTCGTCTGCCCCTCGACGCTCGGGTAGTCCTGCTTGACCGCCTTCCACACCCCGGTTCGCCAGAGCGCGGCGTAGCCGTCGGCGATGGCCGCGTTGCGGACTGCCAGGCTCCAGGGTCCAGTCTCGGAGTCCGTCGCGACGCCCAACTCCCCGTTGAGTTTCAGACGGAGGTTTGCGAGCGTCGTTGCCACGATCTACTCCTTCTTGCCCCGGTGCGCCCCGAGGATGTGGCCGTTGAGCGCCTTGTCCGATCCCATGACCGCGGCGCAGACCGGGCAGACCACCGAGCCGGGGGTCAGGGCCGGGACCTCGCCGGTGTCGAGGATGCGGATGTAGGGCGAGCCGAACGAGTTGACCCAACTCATCTTGCGACCGAAGTCGGGATCGTCCGTGTCCAACTCGGCGTAGCCGGCGGCGAAGTCGATCACGTCGTTGCTTCCCGGAAGGCCGGGTCCGAGGTGGAGGCCCGGCGTGTCCGAGCAGAACAGGGTCACGATTGCCACGAGGTAGCACTCCTTCCGGTAGCGGGGGGTGATGGGCGGGACTGGCTACCGATCAGCCCCGCCCACCCTCATTGGTCAGGCCGCCGCTTGGTTCTTGTCCCGGAGGGTCAGGAGCAACTCGCACCCGCCCCCGGTGAACGCCGTGCCTGAGCCGGCGAACTGAACGGTGATCGTGTCGGTGTCGGTGAAAGACGGGAGCGCCCCGGTGGCGACCCCGCCCTCTCCAACGACGCCGGCGTTGACGGTCCCGATGGTCCCCTGGGACGCGAGGAGCAGCGTGATCGTCCCCACGACCGTCCCGGTCGCGTTGCCGCGCCGGACGTTGAGGACGCGCGACCCCGCGACCGAGGCGGTAGCGGTGGTGACCACGTCGATGCGCTCCAACTCGCAGGCGAAGCCGAGCGTCTTGGAGAGCATGAGGTTGACCGCCCCGGTTGCCGCCAGGTAGGCGACCGACGGGATCTGGAGGGAGAGGATGGTCCGCGAGTAGTTGTATGCACCGCGGCCCATGACTAGACCGCCGCTTGGTTCTTGTCGCGGAACGTGAGGATCAACTCAAAGCCGCCCGCCGTGAACGCGGTCGCGCCGGCGGTGATGAACTCGACCGTCATCGTGTCGCCCGAGCCGAACTTGTTGGCTCCTGCGGCGGTGACGATGGTGCCGGCGGTGACGACCCCGAGCGTCCCCTGGTTGGAGAGGGTGGCGGTGGCCGTCCCGGCAACCGTGCCGGTGGCCGAGCCGTTGCGGACGTTGACCGTCCGGGTGGCCCCGGCTCCGGTCCCGACCGTCGTCGGAACCACGTCGATGCGCTCCAACTCGCACGAGAACGGGACGGTCTTGGAGAGCATGAGGTTGACCTGGTTGGTCGTGTTGAGGACCCCGGTGAAGGGGACCGTCAGAGTGAGGGTGTGCCGGCTGTACCCGAAGGGTGCGAGGCGAGGCATGAGCGACTTCCTCTAGGGGAGTCGGGCGGGGTTGCCCCCGCCCGCCCATGTGGACTACGCCGTGGCGAGGCCCGTGATCTTGGCGTGGGCGGCCTCGTTCCTCGTCTCCGAGGTGTACTGGCCGGTGATCTGGCGGGTGTCCTTGAGGGCGGTCGTCTGCGCGATGACCGTGACGCCGAGAGAGTGGTCCGTGAGGGGACCGAAGCCGATGCGATCGGACTCCATGACGAGGACGGTGTCCTTCGGCATATTCCGGTCGAGCATGATGTTGACGGTCCCGAAGTCGGACGAGTAGGTGTCCACGACCGCGCCGGCGACCCGGTCGGTCCGGGTGGTCATGCGCATCGAGTCGAGAAACTTGTTCATCTGGCGCTTCTGGAAGGCGTTGGCGACGACGTAGTTCGGCCGCCCGCCCTGGACCCAGCAGTCCTGGAGCGCCGTCAGGAGGTGGTCCTCCGTGAGATAGGCGCCGGCCTTGGCGTAGGCGTTGGTGGTCAGGACCGGCAGGATGCCGTCCATCGCGCCTGCGATCGCGTTCGTCGTGGCGACCTTGCGACCGGAGATGAGGGTCCGCTCCCACTCGATCCACGCGACCTTGAGGGCACGCCCGATCTGGGCGTCCATCTCGTTCTGCTCGACCCACTTCTTGATGGCCTGGGCCGTGCTGGTGACGACGATCGCGTCCTCGTAGATCTGGGTGAAGTTGAAGCGGCCGGCCTTGGTGGTCGTCCGCGATCCGCCGAGCGCCGCGTCCTGGAGGTTGGCGTTGCCGATGATGCGGAGGGTCGGCAGGCCCGTGTGGGACAGCGGCGTGCTGCCGCCGTAGCCGCGGCCGCCGCCGGCCTGGTTGGCGACGACGAAGGTGTCGGTGGACATGGCGGAGGTCAGGCGGATCAACTCCACGCCGGCCGCCGAGGTCACTTCCACGATGTCGCCGATGCGGAACTTGAGGCCGCCGGCGGCGGTGCAGGTCGTGCTGGACAGGGCCACGTCGCCCGAAGCCAACTCACCGATCGTCACGACGACCGAGTCGAGGCCGCGGAGTTCGTCCTCCACCCACTCGTGCTTGACCGCCGTGCAGGGCGTGGACAGGGACGACTTCCCGATCAACTGGAGGAGCGGCACGTCGAACGGCGAGATCATGTAGAGCGTGTCGCTCATGTCGATCGCGATGTTCGCGCTGTCGGTGTTGCTGTACCGCGTCGTGGTGACGATTGCCATTGGGTTCTCCCGTTAGGACGGAAGGGGCGGGAACCTCACAGGCCAGCGGAGCGCAGGCGAGCCGCGATCCAGCCGGTCATGTCCTTCTTCTCCGCTGCCTCCCGAAGTTTCTCGTCATCGGGGAGGGGCGGGGCGTCCGATCGGTTGGAGTCCACGCGGACAGGTGCGGGCGGCGGTGCGGCCTCGGCCACGGCCTCCTGGTGCGTCATGCCCTTGCTGCGTGCCAGGTGGTACGCCTCAAACGCGTTGACGTAGTCGGCGGGCGTGGTCGCGGACTTGAGGAGTTCGGACGCGGACCCGTAGGCCGCGATGACCTCCTCGCCGTGGACGGAGCGGGCAATCTGCCACTCGGCGTCCAGGGCGCGCTTCTGCCATTCCGTGACTTGGTCGGGGGTCCTCCGCGCCGGTCGCGCGGGTGTGGGGATGCCCTCGTCCTCGTCCTCTGGCTCGACCTGCTGCTGCATCCTGAGCGCGTCGCGCTCACGTTCTGCCGCCGCGCGAGCCATCTGCTGCCGCGTGAGTTCTGCCTGGGCCGCTTTGTAGCGGTTCTCCCAGTCAACCGTCGGCGTCGGAGACGGTGGTGTGGCCTCGGCCGGGACCGGAGTCGCTGCGTCCGGTGTGCCCACCTCTGGGGCCGGAGCAGTTTCCGGGAACGGGGCCGGAGGTTCCGTTGTCGCCATGCCCTACTACCTCGTGCTGTCTGCCCGGTAGGCGCAGACCTGCGAGGAAGCCTACACCCCGCGCGGAGCGGGCGGAAGTCAGGAGACGGGGGTGTAGGGGGCGGACGACTTCTCCTCCGGGGCATCCCAGCCGGTCGCCATCTTGTACCCCAGTTCGGCCACCGCGCCCACGATCGGCACGTCGCGCAACGTCGGGTACAGGTCGCCGGCGATCCCCGGAATGAACCGGGTGATCGTGTAGACCGGGCCGATCGAGAGCGGGTTCTTGGCCGTCTCGGGGAAGAAGATGTCGCGCAGGACCGGGGAGAGGCCGACGCTCATGCCGCCGGGCGTCATCGGGAGGAGCATCTGGGCCGCGAACACGAGGGACGGGTTCTCCTCAAAGAACCGGGCGTACTCCGGGTCCTCAACCAACTTGCGCTCGTGGTCCGCGACCATCTGGTCGATCCCGTAGGCACCCAGGCCACCCGTGCGGATGCCGCCGATCTTCCCGTACATGATGCCCAGGAGCCACTTGGTCGCCTTGATCTGGTAGGAGATCGGCCAGTACAGCAGGTAGGAGTTGAGGACCCGCTCGACCTGCCCGCGGTTCGGGTTGCCGTACATCATCGAGCGGATGTCGGAGATCAGGGAGACGTTCCGGTCGTAGATCCGCGAATAGACCTCGGCCAGTTCGGGGTTGTTGACGAGGTCCTTCGCCAACTCGGCACCAACCAGTCCCTCCGGGTCAGCGGAGCGCATCAACTTCCCGTAGTAGGCGTCCATGACCCGCAGGTACTCGTCCGGGGTGTGGCCCATGTGGGCAATCGTCGCGGACAACTCGGGGTCCTGCTCCGCGATCTCCTTGAGCGCCCGCCGGAACAGCGCCGGATCGGCCTGGACCAGCCCGCGCAGGGCGTCCGGCTGCTCGGCCAGGAGAGTCCGGTAGATCCACTCCTCGCGGGTGACCGCGAACGGATAGCCGGTGTTCGCCATCGTGTCGATCTCGTCCACGGTCCTCACCGCGGCCCTGGTCTGCCCGAACATCCCCTCGTTGATCTCGGGCACCTTGAGGCCGGCGCGGCCGTAGTAGAGCGACGCTGCTTCCAACTTGTTCTGGGCGTGGAAGCGAGCGTCGAGGCCGAAGCGGAACATGAAGTATTTGGTGGTGACCCATTCGTTGTGGGCGATCGTCCCGTAGGTGTTCTCCAGGAAGTCTCCCAGCCGGCCGGGCGCCTTGGCTGCCTGGCGGCGGGTGAAGGACGAGGCGAGGCGCATCTCGTCGGCAATGCGGACCGCGTTCAGGCTCTCCGGGACGCCACCCTTGCTGCGGTAGTAGTCCTCCAGCACGTCGCGGGCGATCGTCTCCAGTTTCGCGTTCGGGATGTTCTTCTCGGTCGCGTACAGGGCGGACGACGCCGGCTCCTTGACCATCTTCCCGTTCTTCAACCGCCACGCCTCGCCGCGGGACTCCTTGGCGAACGAGCGCCAGGCGCTCCAGATCGACTCGGCGGCCTTGGCCGGCACGCCGTACTTCGCCATCTGCTGCTCAAACCGGGCGCGCGCCTCAAACATGATCTGCTGGTTGTTGAGGTGGAACGCCCGGCTCCACGCCTGCTGGAGACGCACGCTCCCGACCCGCTCGTGCCACGGCTGGAAGTGGCCCATGAGCAGTTCCTCGGACAGACCGGGCACGGAGTTCATATCGACGGCGACGGCCTGTCCCCGGACGGCGCCCGTCTCGGGATCGACCTTCCCGCGCGGGCGCGCCTTGAGCCCGTACTGGAGGCCCGTCTCGTCGCGGAACACGACCCGTCCAGCGACGCCCTCCTGCCCGAACAAGTCCTGGATGAGCCGGTTCGTCTCCTCCGACCAGGTACGCGGGTTCATCATGTGGCCCATCCCGACGACCCCGATCTCCAACTGGGCCTTCCGCACGTCCCCGACCATGTTGGCGATCACGCGCTCACCGAGACTGGCGGCCTCCGCGGCGAGTTGGCTGCCCATCCCCATGTTCGCGGCGTTGCCGTTCTCGATCTCCCGGAGGGCGGAGAGGAGGCCCATGACCGTCTTGGGGCGCTGCTCCAGCGTGCCGGTCAGGATGATCGAGAGGGCGTTGGCCCCGGCGTCCGACTTCGCCCACAGCGACTCGGGGATGAGCGCCTGCCAATGGATGCCGGCGTCATCGAGCGCGCGGGCGAGGCGGGTCGAGAGGCGCGTCTGGGAGGCGAGCGCATCGACGGCCTCGATCGGCACGTTCCGCAGCGGCGGGGAGGGCCGGACCCGGATCTCGTTGATGTTGACCTTGAGGTCGGCCAGCGCCCGCGGGTCGCCGGCCAGCGCCGCGGCGTCGAGCGCGGTCTGGGACTTGGGGACGCCGGGGACGTAGCGGTCGGCCTCCTGGACCAGCAGCCGGATCTTCTCGGCGTTCACGGGGTTCGCCAGGAACGCGTCGAGGGTCTGGTTGTTCTGGATCGCCAACTCACGAGCCTGCGCGCGCAGGAGCGGGTCGGCCTCCACGATGCCCTTGACGGCCGGGAAGGTTGACGGGCCGTCGAGCGCGTCCCGGAGCGACACGAGGGCGTTCTCGTAGTCCGTCTCGGCCAGCGGATCGCGGAACAGCGCGGCCTGCTCGCCCTTGCGGGCCTGCTCCAGCGCCCACTCTGGGACCTTGATCCCCGCAGTCCGGTTGAGGTTGTAGAGGTTGCGGCCGTCGAGCGCCGCGTCGTAGGTCGCTCGCAGCGTGCCCAGACGCTCGATGAACGCCTCGCGCGAGGTGACGCCCATCGCCTCAACCATGGCCGGGGTGATCTCCGTCTCGGCCGCAACGGCGCGCTTGCCGGCCTCGACCATGTCCGCCATCTCCCCGAAGGTGACGGGGGTCGTCCCCTCGGCGTACAGGGGCGACGTGGCGTCCGGGGTCTTTCGCAGGCTCCGCAGGAACCCCGGCGAGTCGGCCATCTCAGAGGCTTGGAACTCCGGCGGGGACTGGTTGAACCGGCGGCTCTCCTCGGTCTGCCCCGCCGAGCGCGACGGTCGGTTCCCGCGGGCGCGGATGGTGCGGCCGGGCGGAAAGCGCCAGGCGTTGAAGCGCGCCACCGCAGCGTCGAACAGCGACCCAGAGGTCACGCGGGCGTCAGCAATCCAGGACCAGGTTCCGTCGGCGGCCTGTTCGACAGAGTGCAGGAGGTCGTGGACGGCGTGAGCCTGGGCCGGAGCCACGGCATCGACGACGCTCTGAATGGCGTCCACCCGCTCTACCGCGTCGATCTTCCGACGCGCGCGCGCCACGGCCTCCGTGTCCGCCCTCCGCGCCGAGCGGATGCCGGACGAGAACGGGGTCATCGGGTCGCGCACGTCCGAGAGGAGCGCCTGCAACTTCGCCAGTTCGGCCTCATAGGCGGCCTTCTCGGAGATCGGCACGGAACCGCCGGCCGCCCGTCGGCGGGCGAGTTCGGCCAGGCGGTCGCCGGCGGCCCCGATCTGATCCTCGATGACGGCGACATCCGCGCCCCGCTTGACCCACGGGGCGGTCGTCTCGTCCATGTAGTTCGTCGCCTTGACCAGCAGGTCGTCGGCCGACGCGGCCGCGATCTCCGTCTCGGTCGCGAGCGACTTCTGGCGGACGAAGTCAGCGATGAGCGCATCGTCGGCCGGCGTGCGCGTCGTCTTGCGCAGCGCCTCGATCGTCTCCTGGGTCGTGTTGAGGGACGCCGCCCACTCGTTCACGGGGGCGTTGGGACGCAGGACGGGATCGACCCCCGTCGCCACCCGCACCGGGTTGGCCTTCCACTCCGCCTCGTAGGCCAACTTCGCCCGCTCCAGGGCCGTGTCGAACACCTGCCGCGGGACGATGTCCGTCGGGTCAACGAAGGGACGCCCGGCTTCTCCCTTCGCCACGAGGTCGGCCACCACGCCGTTGAGCGAGGGGTGCTTGGCCGACAGGGCGTTGAGGTCCCGGAGCGTCCCCTGCCGGCCGGGCGCGAAGATGGCCTCGATCGCCTCGCCCACGTCGCGCTGGCCCTGCGGGTTGAGGAAGTCAACGTAGCCGGGGACGGCGTCGAGTGCTTCCTGGGCGGCGGCCGTCTTGAGGGCCGCGTCGCGGTAGTCGCGGGTCACCATCTTGGCGACCTCCGCGTCGAAGCGGCCGTAGAAATCGTGGTAGGACCAGTCGCTTCGGAACCGGGCGATCATCCCCCCCGGCTTGTCCACTTCATCGAGGATCTGCTTGCCGTAGCGCGAGAACAGGGCTTGCGTTCGCTGGGCGCGCGGCAGCGCGTTGATCGCGCTCTTGGCCGTCTCGGGGAGTTTCTGGATGAAGGCGTCGGCGGCCAGTTGGACTACCTGGTCGAAGGCGTGGGCCTTCGTCTCGTAGACCCGCCCTGGGCCGATCAACTCGGCGGCGCCAGCCTTGGTCGTGCCGTACATCTTGGCGAGCCGGTCGAGAACAATGTCCTCGTGGTTGTAGAGGTGCAGGAACTTGCCGCCGGTGACCTTGTCCACCACGATCATCGGGGAGCCCAGGATCCGCAACTGGCCCTTCAACGCGTCCTTCGCCGCGCCGATCGGGTTGACCGTGAACGAGGACACCAACTGGACCGCTTGAGAGTCGGAGATGAGCGCGGTCCGGTTGATCTGGTCGAGGTAGGCCACGCCCTCCTTGTTGCCCATCGTCCGCAGGACCGTGTCGGTGATCGTGGACGCCCCGAAGTAGGTGATCCCCGACGCCAGCATGACTCGCTGGGCCTTCGCCATGACCGAGGCGCCGGTGGCGGTGATCCCGAAGATGTTGGACAGCGCGGACGCACCGGACGCATAGCCGAGGGCATTGGCCCCAACCGTTGCCCCGCCGGACAGCGCCCGTGCGTAAGCCGCCGCTCCCCCAGTCGCCAGCATCTCCATGGCGTACAGGACGGCCATGCTCCCCATGTTGAGGGCCACCCCGCCGACCCCGCCCATGTAGGAGAACTGGCGTCCTTCCGGTGCCTTGTCGAGATAGGCGCCGATGTCCCCCTCGGGGTTCCCCTCGATCTGCCGTTTGACCGAGTCCGGCAGGTCTATCGCCGCCGCGAGGATCTGCCGCGTCTTGTCGTCCAGGCCGCCGGCGTTGACCCCCTGGGCGGTCAGCGATGCGCTGTTGATGCCGACGGAACTGAGGATCTGCCCCAGCACCGTCTCCAGCGGGCCGACGCTCTCGCCCTTGACGAGCGCCCGATAGACCGAGGCGCGCTGCGTGAGTTGCGCGTCGCGCACGCTGTTGGGGAACCACTCAAAGACCGCGGCCAGCGGCTCCGCGATCGCCTTCACCGCCCCGCCGAACTCCTCGATCACGGACGAGATCGGGTTGTTGAACCCAGCGACCCGGTCCGCGAGTTCCTTGGCCGCGACGAAGGTCCGCTCCTCCGCCCACGGGATCGCGTTGGCGACGTTCAGGTAGCCGTTGCTCCAGAGCGAGTTGTCGAGCGATGCCCCCAGCGAGCCGACCCAGTCCCCGGTCGTGTCGCGCGGGATCAGGATTGGCTTCTTGGCGTTGGACGACCAGGGCATCTGGACGCCGACCGACTCTGGGAACGCCGCCGGCGTGTACCCGGTCGCCTTCGGCTTGGCCGCGGAGAAGGAGCCGAGCCAGTTCGATGACGAGACGGACCCGAACCCGCCGAACGAACCTCCCTGGAAGGTCGAGCGCGGCGTCTGGATCGACCAGCGGCCACCGCTGATCGGCGCCTGGGTGAACCCGGCGATGCTGTCTTCCCAACCCATGTCAAATCTTGATCGGGTTGGCGATCGGCCTTGCCGGCGCGGGAGCCGGGGCCGGCTTCGGGGCCGGCTTCGGGGCCGGCTTCGGGGCCGGCTTCGGGGCCGGTTCGTAGATCCGGTTCTCGTCTCCGGACGGGGTCGGCGTGACCCCCTTCTTGATCGTGATCGGCGTCGTGACGGGAACCTTGGGCAGCGCAATCGGCGTGACCGGCTTGAGGCTCGGCAGGGTGAACCCGACTATGGGCGAGATGTACGGGGCCGGCAGGTAGGTCGGCGGAGACGCCGCAGCCATGATCGTGTTGCCAATCGTGATGATGCCCTGGAAGATCGGGGTGACCTGGTCGATCATCGCGGTCGCCATCGCCCCGACCTGACGCCACGCCGCTCCGGGTGACTGCCGGGCCTGGATCGCGGCCGTCTCGTCCTCCAGCGATTGCCCGACCTGGAGGCGGGCCGTAGCGGCTTCCGCCTTCGCCAGTTTCGCCGCGTAATCGGCGTATCCCTGCCGGCGATACATGGTCGGGTCGGTTTGCGGGATCGGCACGGGCACGCGCCCGCGCGCGCGGATGGCGGCACTCTCCTCGGCCAGCGACGCCTCCTGCGCCGACCCGACGGCGACCGTCCGGCGGGCCGTCTCGGCGGCAGAGGCCGCCGTGGCCTCGGAGTACAGGATCTCGCGGGGGGTCAGGTTGAGCGCGCCCATCCCGTCCGTCCCGTTGTAGGCGTAGACGAGCCGGAACTGCTGGCCCGGAGCCCCGACGCCGGCGGCGGTGCTGGTTCCGGACTGAGCGGCGGCCTGACCGAACCAGCCGATCGCCCCGGCCGCCATCGGCTTCGCCAGGTCAGACTCCCACGAGACGCCGTCTGCGCTGCGGAACAGGACGTTGCTCGCGCCGTCCGTGATTTCGACCGACCCGTCCGGCTTCTCCGTCCAGGTCACCTTGCCAGCCAGTTCCAGGCTCGGCAGAACACCGCCGGTCGCCATGACCCACGTTTTCCCGTTGTCCACCGAGTAGCCGTTGACCCGGTTGCCGTAGCCGTCGATGTAGGTGAGGAACTTCGCCCCCTGGGTGTAGGGGATGAACTTCTCGCCGTTCTGGGTCTGGACGCGGATGCCGACCGACAGCGAGGTCGGGGCGTCCTGCACCTTCACGTCGCCCACGACGCGCTGGCCGAAGGCGCCGGTCACGACCTGGATGTGGTTCAGCGCCCAGGCGCCCGGCGGGTAGCCGGCGTCGGCTTCGTTGACCAGACCCCAGTCGGTCTTGCCGGCGGTGTCATCGAGGGTGAAGTGCCAGCCGGGAGCGAGGACCGCCCCGCCGAACGCGATGCTGCCGTCGGCGTTCCGCTTGCTGGCATCGACGTTGACCGCGCCGGCGACCTGGACCCGGCGACCGTCCGGCCCGTATACCGGGTTCCCCGCGATGTCGGTCTGGTAGACCGGAAGGCGCGGGTCCTTCTCGATCTGGTCGGCCTTGGCGAGCAGCCGGTCGCGCTGGCCGCCGTCGAGGTTGGCGTCCGCGAGCCCCTGCGCGATGGCCTGGCCCTTCATCACCAGCAGGTTGACGACGGTCGCGTTGTCGTTGAGCCGGGTAGCCGCCTCGATGCCCTGGTCGATCGCCTTGAGTTGGTTGGAGATGTTGACCTGCGTCGCGTGGGCCTGCGTGGACCGCGCCTCGTCCAGCGCCGTGTTCGCGTGCCAGAGCGCCGTCCAGTAGCCCTTGAAGTCGCCGCCCTTGACGACCTTTCCGCCGACCACCCCGCCGTTGAGGGCGATGCCGGCCAACTGATAGGAGTAGGAGGCGGTCGCGAGTTGCATCGCCGCGATCTCGTCCGACGAGGTGTTCCGGTAGGCCGTACCGGGAACCTGCATCGTCTTGCCCTTTTCGTCCTTCCAGACCGTCCCGTCGGGGTTGCGCCGGGTGACCGTCTGGCCGGGGTAGCGGGGGTCCTGGTAGAGCCAGACCTTGTCGTTCTTGGCGTCCTGCGCGTTGGCGAGGTTGAGGCGCAGCGCAGCGACCGCGATGGCCTGGTCCTTCTTCGACGCGTTGGCGTTGGGGGTGAGGATCGACACGATCGGATCGAACGAGCCACCGGGCAGGATGACCTTGTCCGACTTGACCGTCTGGCCCTTCCCGCTCCCGCTCCCGCTCACGGCGGGCGGCCGCAGGGAGAGGATTTGCTCCTCGGTCTGGCGGTACTCGGACGAGCCGGGGTTCAGGGTCCGCAGGTAGGCCGAGTAGAAATCGCGGAGATCCTTGCGGGCCGCGGCGTCGGCCGCTGGCGTCCGCGCCATCGCGACCTCGTGGCGCAACTTGTCCTCCGCGATCGAGTGGGCAGCCAGCGTCAACTTCTGCTTCCACTCGGGCAGGGCGGGGTCGTCGGGGTCCATGCCGTCGATCCGGCGCTTGACGTAGAGGAGGTAGGAGGCGTCCGACTTCTTGCCCTGCTCGTAGAGGTTGAAGAAGGTCTGGTCGGCCTTCGCGAGCGCCGTGTCCTTGACGTTCTCCTGCGCGTCTTTGAGGCGCCTGTCGGCCTCCGCCCACTTGGGCGAGTCCATCGAGTAGGCGTCCCGACGGCCGGTGAGGTAGGCCAGGAAGTCGGCCGGCTTCATCGTGCCGTCCTGGTAGTCCTGGTAGACCTTGGCGTCCTTCTCCGAGACGAGGCGCTCGGTCAGGTTGGCCTGAACGCTGGCCCAGTTGTCCTTGTCGGGCGCGTCGGCGGGCAGCGCCGCGATGATGTTCTCCACCCAGGCCGCAAGCGACTCCGTCGAGGCTTGCCCGGCGTTGTAGGCATCAACGAGGACGCCGTAATCGCGGCTGCGCCGCTGCGCCATCTCGGAGTTGAGCGAGTCGTGGATGTTCTGATAGCGGATGTTGTTGGGGTTCATCCCGGCGAGCGACTGCTGGTCAAAGGCGATGAGCGCGTCGAGCCCGACCGCCTCGGCCTCGGCTCGGCCGACCCGGTACTGGAGGTCTTCCAACTTGTTCGCAGCGGTCACGGCAGCCTGCGTCCCCGGCGTGGCAGATGCCGCCAGGGCGGCCAGGGAGGCCATGTACTCCGCGTCTGAGATCGTGCCGTTGCCCCAGGCGACCTCCAGTCGGTACGCCTCCAGGTCCTTGAGGTTGTCCCCGATGTCGTACTGGGCGAGGCCGCCGAACGACCCGGTCCCGAACGGGTTGACCGACGTTCCGAACGATCCGCTTCGTGCCATCTCAACCGCCCGTGAGCGACGCGAGGGTGGCCTGGTTTTTGGCTAGTTGGGCGAGGTCGGTCGCGAGCGCGGCCCTCTGGGCCGGGGTTGGGTTCGACACCGCCTGGAGAGTGTTGACGTAGGACTGCATCTTCGCCACGTTCGCCGCCGCGGCCGCTATGGCTGCGGGGACGGCCGCCTGGTTCTTGGCTAGTTGGGCGAGGTCGGTCGCGAGCGCGGTTTGCTGCGCCTGTGTCGGGTTAGCGACATTCTGGAGGGTGTTGACGTACCCCTGCATGGCGACCACGTTGGCCGCGGCCTGGGTGTAGTTGATCGGGGGGATCGCCGGCTGGGGAATGACCGGCTCTGGCATGACGCCCGGCTCGGGGGCGACGGTCGGCCTGGTCGGGGGGGTGTAGGTGAAGGTCCCGTCGCCGTTGGTGGTCGCGGACCAACCTGCCCCGTAGTCGGCTGGTGGGTTCCAGTCGTACGGGGTCCCTCCGGTGATGCCGCCCGTCTGCGCCGGGGCCGCGCCGATGCTGTACGCGCCCAGGTCAGACAGAACGCCGGACCCGAAAGGCGAGGTGGAGGTCCCGAACGACCCAGTCCTAGCCACCGGGGATCGTGCCTTGCGTGACGATGCGGTTCATGGCCGCGCCACCGTCCTGCACGAGCGAACTGAACTTCGTCTGGTTGGCCGACTGGCCCGCCTGTGTCGCGGGCGCCGGCGTGCCCGGAGGGGCGGTGGGAGCGGCTTGCTGGGCCGCCTGGGCGCGGGCCTGCTCCGCGGCCGCGGTCTGCTGATCGGGTTGCCCTGCCGAGGGCGCTGCTGAGGGGGCGGACTGGGCCATCTGTTGCAACATCGCCGACTGCTGGATGCCCGCCTGCGCCGCCTCGATCTGGATTTGCTGCTGGAGGCGCTGGAGGAGGATGTACGACTGGGCCTTCTCGGGGTGGAGGACGGCGTCCATGTAGTCGGCCCGGACAGCCTCGATCTCCTCGTCGGGCGAAGTCTCGCCGGCCGACTCCATCGCAGTCTTGAGACTCCACATCCCGCCGTTGAGGCGGTTGAGGGCGTTGGTCGTGACCTCCAGGAAGTCGCGCGGCTCCTTGTTCGGGAAGTCCCACTCAAAGTCCCGGTTGCCCCCGTACAGCGCGGGCGAGGAGTCCCAGTCGTACTGCTCCATGCAGTCGAGCCAGAACCCGACGAGCGAGTCCAGCATCTCCGAGGCGGAGTGGATGCGCGGGACCATCCGCGAGGCGGTCGCCCGCCACGCCGTCGAGAGCGCCCGCCCGCTGTTCTGGGCAGCCTGGATCTCGCCCCACACGACCGCCGGCAAGCCGGTGGCGCGCTGCATCAACTGGAGGAGTTGCTGGCCGTGCTGCTGGGTCGGGAACGTGTTGAGGACGACCTGGATCTGCTCCAGGTCCTCGTCGGGATCGAGCGAGATGACTTCCCCGGCGTTCATGGTGATAACCCGATCGGCGTCGCCCCGGAACTTGAAGCGGGGCCGGCTCTCGCCGAAGATCACGTCCTGCTGCTGGGAGAGCATCCGGTTGAGGCCGTCCTGGAACGGCATCATCGTCGCCACGTCGCCGAAGTTGGCGTTGTCGCGCTCGTCCTCGTGGGACAGGACAAAGTAGGGCAGGGCGCGCCAGCCTTGGTACTCGGCGGAGTGGACCGGCTTGCCGTTGACCCGGACCATGTTGAGGACGCGGGAGTTCTCGATCTCGCCCGTCTCCGTCTCGCGCATCGGGTCGAGCATCCAGTAGTCCTCGACCCAGACGTAGGAGCGGTCCTTGTCCTGCGTGTAGTCCTGGGTCGGCCGGTAGTAGTAGTTCTCGGCGGCGGTGATCCCGTCCCGCTCCAGGAGGACCGAGCCGGGGAACTGGGCGTTGGCCGAGGCCGCCGAGCGGCGGGTCGCGACGAGGACCGCGTCGAGCGAACGGGAGTCCCCGTACATCCCCCAGACCGGGTAGACCGTCGAGGGGTCGATGGTCGTCGTGTTGGTGAACGTCTGCCGTTCCAGGTCGGGGACGGAGCGCAACCACGCCTGGCCGTAGATGTTCTTCTTGAGGGTTAGGCGGTACAGGTGGCGGGCCAGTTTGCTCCGCCGGACCTGGCGCATGAGAACCTGCTCGCGGATTGTCGCGAGGTGGGTCTCGACGACCTTGGCTGATCGGTAACCCTGTTGACGCCGGATGTTGACGTTCTCGTCCAGCGATGGAGGCGGGACGGGGATGAACCCCTCGACCCAGCGCACGTTCGGGAAGTCCGACGCCTCCAGGCTGGTCCACAGTTCGACCGCGGAGCGGACGACGTTGAACGACGATCGGGTGTGGCCTTCGTCCTCGGGCCGGAACGGGTCCGACCATTGGTCGTGCTCGCCCAGGCGGGCCTCATAGCCGGGCGAGAACGCGCGCAGGTAGGCGGCGTGGCGTGCCCGGAGACTGGACTGGTGCCCGGCCCAGGTCGTTCGCAACGCCTCGATCCGGGAGTTGAGTTCGTTCTGCTCCTCGGCGGAGAGGGCCATCGGCCGTACCTCGGGTATCGCGCCCGGCCTAGCCCTCGATGTAGGTCGCGGTCAGGGTCAGGGTGACGTTCGTGGAGGAAGCCTGCTTGAGACGCGCGTAGCGCCAGAAGACGTTTTCCTGGAGGAGATAGGTCGTGGTCACCGCGGTCGTGATCGCGCCGAGCGCCGTCACGACGAAGGTTCGCGGGGTCGCCACGAGGGCGTAGGGGATGTTGAACCAGGCGGTCCCGTCCACGCTGCCCTCGATGTTGCAGGTGACGGTGCAGGGGGCGGTTCCGATGACCGAGGTGATGACGAGCGCCCCGCCGCCGTAGGCCGCGCCGCGGTCGAGAACGTCGGAGTAGAACGTCGTCTTGGAGTAGTGCGCCGCGGAAGTGGAGCCGGCCCCGGTGGTCGGGACGGCGCTGGTCAGGACGCGGAACGCGGTCGTGCTGTCAACCGCGGTGACGACCTGCGCGCCGTCGAGCGACGGCGTCGAGCCGGATGCCGAGATGGTCACGGTGTCCCCGACCCGGAGGCCGTGGGCGCGGCCGCAGTTGACGAGCGGCGCCGCTCCGGGGGTGAGCGGTGTCGAGACGATCGCGTAGTCGTAGGCGCCGGCGGTCGCGCCGGCCACTCCGCAGTTGACCGGGACGGTGAACTTCGTCGTGCTGGTCACCGTGACCGGCTGCTGGGGGACCGCGGTCAGGGCCGCGTTGGCGGTGGTGGAGGCGGTGAAGAAGATTTTGTCGCCGGTCACGAGGCCGTGCGGGGCGAGCATCGTGATCTCGGTCGGACTGGCCTGCGTGCCCGAGACGAGCGCCTCGGCACCGCCGGCGCGGATGACCCCGAGACTCGCCATCGGGCGCGGCCGGCCGAGCATCGTGCCGTAGGTGGAGACTTCTGCGACGTTGCCGCCGAAGCCGACGATGTGGGTTGCGCCCATGCGGTCTTCCTTCCGACGTGCGTAGTCGCCTCAGAGGGTACTCGCCCGCGTCACCGGGGGCAAGCCGACCCGGCGGGCAAAGAACCGGGCCTGTTGGATCGTATGAGTCCGAGTTCGTCCGCGACGCTCGCGCCAGGCAACCTCGCAGGCCATGAGGACGCACATCGCGGCGTCCTTCTTCTGCCGTTCATCGAGCGGCGGCGGGCGTAGGATCGCCAGCTGGTCCTTGACCTTGCTCCAGGACGAGGGCATCCGCAGCGAGCCGTAGCGTTTGCCGAGGTCGTGGGCGATGATCCCGTCGAGGTCATGGACCGGCTCACCTTCGGCGTCGCGGACGGGGTCGATCCCTTCCCCGAACACCGCGCGCATGGCCCGGACGCCCTTCTCCTTGCGACTGACCCGCGATCCCTCCTGCTGCTTGAAGTCGAACTCGTGGACCGGCAATCCGCGCCGGCGAAGGTTCCGGTAGATGCTCTTTCCGTGGGCGTCGGTGGCATCGACGTAGATGATCCCCCCGTAGGGCAGGAACGTCTCCTCGATCGCGTACTCGATCTCGTCGTCGGTCAGGGTCCGGGTACCGGGGATGATCTTGAGCGACACCCCCACGAGCGGCTCATCGACCGAGAACCGCCAGTCGAACGGCACCCGCAGGACCATGCCCACGTTGTCTGCGACCGCGATGGCGAGGTCCCAGATGTGGAGGTAGGTCCACCGGGGCGAGCCGAGGTCTGTGGACTTGTCGGGCGCCTGCCAGTTGGGCAACTTTGGGTCGAACACGGGGTCGAGCAGCCACGACGGCAGGAGGCGCCCCTTCACGCCACCCATCACGCCAAGGACGGAGCGGTCGTAGTCCTCCTGGTCGAGATTGCGCTTGGCTCGCTCCAGGGACAGGGCCGACGTGCCGGGGTTGAGCGAGCGGGCCGCGGTGTTGCCCCACCAGTCTTCGTTGCCGGGGTCGTCGGCGAAGTCGAGGAACTCCTTGGCGATGTGCTCCGTCTCGGCGGTGATCGTGCCGGTCAGGATGATCGGAGCGTCGTAGTCCGCGGCGCGGGCGGTCAGGCGGTTGTAGAGGACGTAGCGGATGTCGTCCGTGTTCTCGGTGGACGGCCACTCGTCCCAGGTAATCATCCGCCACGCCCCGCCCTCGATCCGGGTGGCCTTGCCCTCGGTCGAGCGGAAGTCGGTCACCGCCCCGGTAAGGCAGCGCAGGAAGATCCGGTCGGCGTTGCTCTCGGTGCGCTCTTTCGTGGCGGCGAACATCTGGGCCAGCGGAGCGGGCCGGCGCTTGTTCGTGGCCGGGTCGCGCTGGGCCTTGCTGGTCCCGTTGATGATGTCGCCGATCGCCAGCCACGCCCGGCCGGCAAGTTCGTTGAGCGGTGAGGCGTGGAGGGTCCGGTACTCCTCGGCCATCCACAACTTCTCCTCGGCCTTGTCGGTCGGGGCCGGGATGCCCAACTTGTAGAACAGGCGGTGCATATGGAGGACGATGAGGACGGTCGTCTTGCCCGCCCGGTTGGCCCACGTCAACAGGTAGTAGCCGGCCTTGCCCGCGATCACCGCGTCGGCGAACTCAACCTGCGCCGGGTGGAGAGAGATGCCCAAGCCGCGCTCTGCCCACAGGGCGACGTTCGTGCGTCCCTCCCTGATCCACGCCTTCGTGTCGGGCGGGATCTCCCTAGTCCGTTCGGGCGCCATCGTCCAGGCCCGAAGCGAGGCGGATAAGGGAGTCGATCTGGGCCATCTTGCGCCCGCGGCTCTCCCAGTCCCCGACCTTCTGAGCCGCGTTCAGGCCGATCTTGGCGACCATGACGAGGTCCTGGTCTTTCATGTCGGGCATCCGGGCGGCGATCTGGTCGAGTGCCACGTCGCCCACGTTGATCGCCTTCTGGTTGGCGTCGAGCCAATGGGTCGGGCCGAGCGGTACGAGGCGGGTCAGTTGGACGACATCGACCGGGCGGCTGCCGGTGCGGTCCTCGACAACGTGATCGGAGTGCTTGACGAGGCGCTTGTAGAGCAACTCCGTGGTCATCGGGAAGCCCATCGAGCGGATGTACTCCATCGCCGCGGCGAACGCCCCGCGCCCCCTACGGGGGGTTCCGTCCTCAGAAAACAGTAGGACCGTGACGTGCTCGGGGGATGCGATCTTCTCGCACACCCAGCAGCCGGACCGGCGCGGGACGAGGATGTCGCTGCTCACCAGACGCTCCGCTTTTCCAGCGCCTCGGCGATGAGTTTCTGTCTCACCTTCGGGCCAAACGGGCCGCCGTGGGTCGTGCGCTGGGGAAGCGCCACATAGGGAACTTCGTCATCCATGCTCCGCCGGGACGACGCCGGTCCCGACTGGCCCACCGCTGGTCCGTCGCCGGGCACAGGGTCGAAGTACGGCGAGGACGAGTCTCCGAGGCGGTCGGCAGCGTCACGAAGCGACCTCCACATCGACTGGGCGCGGGCGCTCTGCTCCGCCTGGAGACGGTCGAGCGACGCGATCGTCTCGTCGGCCGCCGAGTAGATCGAGTGCAACATCCCGTCGTCCATCACGCCAGCCATGCCCGTAGGCTACCGCGATCACGACCGTCGCACACGCGGCCCGCAGAAACGGGTCCGGGGCCAGCACCACCACGAGGACGAGTGCTGCCGCGAGCGGCGCCCACGGAAGCGAAGGGAACCTCCATGAGCGCCGTCGCGGCTCCGATGTTGACGAGGAGAACGGGATGCGGGCCATTACTTCTTCTTCTTCGGGGCGGCCAATCCGAGTGCGGCCGCGAGCCGGGTCCATTGGTCGTTTGCGTAGCCCTCGACCCGCGCGTCCTCTGCTTCCCCGGCCGCAGTTTCCTCGGCCGTCAGGTGCGGGTTGCGCGACCTCTCGCCGGTCGGCATGGCCGCGTATCTTCGCGCGCCGTCGAGGACCGAAGCGTACTCTCGGTCGTCGCGCTGCCCGCTGTTGACGCCGACGTAGCCCTGTGGGCCGATCCTGAGGAGGTGGTCAAGGGTCGCCTGCGCCTGCCGCCCGGCGTAGCCCCTGGAAACATCGACGTTCCCGAGTTGGGGCGACCCCTCAAACTGGTTGAGGATTTGCTCACGGTATTGCTGTGGGGTCAAGGACCTCTCGGCAGCGCCCGGTTCGGACCCCGTGATGCGACGGTAGATGTCGGCCGTTGACTCGGCGGTGTTGTCGGCGGGAGGCGGCGAGATTACGACCGGCTTGCTTTTGACTTGACGGCCGGCCTTGGCGCGCTCGACCCTGCCCGCCTGGGTCTTGGCGTTGACGTACTTCTCGACCTTGCGGGTGTACCGATTGCCGCCGGCCTTGGCGACGGCTCGCGCGTCACGGACGGCCTGAGTTGCCTTGTTCACTTGACCTGGGGGGGCCGACCCGCGCGCGGACGCGGATTTCGTGGCGGCGGTGCTGCCTGGGTTCGCCTTGACGAAAGCGGCCTGGGCCGACGCGGAGCGGCGCGCCGCGGTGGGATCAGGCTCGGTGCCCGGCCGGTAATACTTCTGGCCGGCCGCCTTCGCAGCGGCGCGATCGTCGCGGATCTTTTGCGTTGCCGCGTTGGGCTTGACGGCCGTTGCCACTACGAGCCTCCTACGGCTGTGACGATTTCGTGACTATTCCCCGTAGGGTGCGCTCTATCTCGCCGGATTTCCAGTCCGAAGGTCGCCACAGGTACGAGTCCGGCAGGGCGGAGAGCCAGTCGCGCTGCGCGTCGGACAACCGGCCGCCGTCGGCCTTCAACTCCGCGAAGATCACGATGCGGTCCCGAGCGAGCACGAGGTCCGGGAACCCAGCACCGTCCGCAGAGACGGGGGTGCTCCAGCGGCCGGCAGCGTTTTGGGCCGGCCGGAAGTGGGCCACGCGCCAGCGGAGGAGGTGGGCCATCTTGACCACGTTCTCCTGGAGTTCGCCCTCAGTCACGCAGACGCCTCTTTTCGGTGGGTGCCGAGCGACTTGGCGATGTTCTCCATGATGTCGGCCACCTTCTCGGGGGCCGGGTCCACGATCGTCGCCGGGAGGCGGACGGCAGCGCGCTTCTGTCTCAGGCGCTCACGCTCGTCGGCGGCCTCGGTCCGGTCGGCGGCGCGGGCCACGAGTTTCAGCGACCCCTCGGCCCGGCCCATCAACTTCTCCCGGCCGGTCGTGGCCGCCTCCCCAATCGCCCGTGCCGCGACCTCCGCCCCGTACTCGTTCGCCAGCCGGTCGCCCCACTCCATGACGGCCTTGCTCGGGTTGCCACCGTAGACACCGAACAGCGTCTCCGCGACCGGATCGTCTCCGTTCTTGTGCGATGCCGGCGCACTACTGCTCTGCTCTTGCTCTTGCTCTTGCTCTGCTCTGCTAGGCATGGGTTGGGCATTGCCTCCGCTATGCCAACGCATTGCTGCCGCATTGCGAGCGGAGTGCGACCGCTTGTCACGCTCGGACAGGAGGCCGTGGACCCGGAAGTGCTGGTGCGGCATCTCCTCGATGAGTCCCGCGGCGACCAGGACCTTGACGGAGTCGGGGTCCACGAAGGCCGGCAGCGGGGAAGCGGCCGGGAACATGGCGTCGGCCACGAGGAGGAGTTGAAGCCACGTCCCCAGGTGGCGAGCGTCGTGGTAGACCTCGGCGAACCGCTCGTCGGTGACCACGGAGTAGTAGACCCGGACATGGCGCCGGTCTGTGTCGGTCATTGGTGCAACCCTCTCAAGGTGCAGCGGGGCGGGGCGGAGGGTTGCGACCGACGCCTCCGCCGCGCTGCACGGACATTCTCGCTCGTCGCTCACCAGGTTGCAAGAGGCATCGGCCCTGTTCTCGCATCTCCGCCTCAAAGGCCGCGGTGCAATCCGCGCAGGGCGAGAGGCCGGCCCGGTTGTGGACCCCGGTGATGAGACTGTCGGCGACCCACCAGGCGGCGGTTTCCTCCGCCGTCAGGCACGAGGGACGACGTTCCTCACCGTTGGTCACGCCGAAACCCCGAGCAGGTGGCGCACAATGCCACCCCACGCGGAACATCATAGACCGTCAGGACGAACAGGACCCGGCGCTTCTGGCAGTACCCGCACTTGTCACGGTGGAGCCGGCGCAGGGTGACCGGGATCAGGATGTCGTTCACGATGCCCTCTCGATGCGGTCGCGGGACCGCTTGCCCATCTGGTAGGCCAGCAGGAGCAGGGCCAGGAGGGCGTCGTCGTCCTCGACCCCGTTCCGGCGGTTGTGCTCGACCGTGAGGCGGGCCAGTTCCCGGACCTCCGCGTGGCTCGCGGGTGCGGAGAGGATGTCGGCGGTAGCGGTCACGGTGCCTCCTCAAAGAGCGCGAGTTGGGGGTATTCGTCGGGTTCCTCGACGGCGACGTAGCCGAAGCGGTCCTCGACCGGGCGCAGTTCCCACCGCTCGATCTGGCGGAACGGGACCTTGCCGTCGGTGATCGGGCGGTCGAAGTAGTCGCTCATCTGCACGTCGTACTCGCCGAGGATGATGTAGGTCGGGTCGTCGCCGGTGACGAGGACGTGGAGGCCCAGGGTGTAGACGAACTCACCTTTGACCTGCCGGCGCTTGAGGATGATCCCGCGCCGGTCGGACCACTTGACCTCGTAGGGTCCAACGTCCCGGCGGTTGTCCGCTCCGCCGCCCCTCCCCGTCCAGGGCAGGCCGGAATACTGGTGGAAGACGTACTCCGCGGCGACCCCGTTCCACCCCCACCGTTCCTTCTCCTCCGGGGTCGCGAAGGCCATCGTCCGCTGGTCCCGCGCCCCGACCGCGGTGTCGTGCTGGTTGCGCCGGTCGTACTCGGTCGTGATGATCTCCCGGTCGGTGGCGTCGATGGTCCAGGTCACACTCATCGCCAGGTCACCCTCACCCTTCCGGCCGCGTCGGAGGTCGTGCGGTTATCGCCGAGCCGGACGGTGACGGCCGGCCCGCCGGTGAGCGTCACGGTGTACGGGTCGGGTGCCGGCACCGGCCGCTCGCGGCGGGCGTAGGCGATGGCGGTCAGCACGGCCCACGCGATGACGACGAGGGCGCCGAGGTACGAAGCGAGGGCGCGGCGGGTCATGGCGTCACCTCACGGGCGGCGGCGAGGGCGGCGCGCATATGGTCGCCACAGGTTCGGCGGTAGCCGCCATTCGGACCCGTGCCACCGGGGCGCGTCGGCCAGCCGCAGGTCGCGTCCTTCATGCACCCCGGCTCGTCGCAGCGGCGGTCGGGGAGCGGGTGAGGGTCGTCCCAACCGAGAACGACGAAGGCGTCCTCCAGCGTGGACAACCCGCCCGTCCAGATGCCCCCGGCGCTCTCGGTCCAGTAGGCGAACTGCCGCACCATGTCCTCCAGCGCGGCGCGGAGGGTGGCGATGGTGGCGTAGGGGTTGTCATCTGCGAATGGAGCGGGGTGGACGATCTCGGGAGGGATGCGTCCAGTCGTTTGCGGCAGGCCGAGGCGTTCCAGCGTCTCG
>Ga0315284_10001686_pt1 | contig 31532 bp, 31 predicted proteins | sample YL17G09_16_MG_FD_203696 | JGI IMG/M metagenome (GOLD analysis project Ga0315284, IMG submission 203696) | Sediment microbial communities from Yellowstone Lake, YNP, Wyoming, USA - YL17G09_16 | ecosystem: Environmental > Aquatic > Freshwater > Lake > Sediment | place: USA: Wyoming | collected...
CCTCGCGAAGACGTGGCCAAGCTCATCATAACCTGACCAACTGGTGAGGGGAGCAAGGAGCTCAGCGCCATACCCCCGAATAAATTCGGGGGCTCCCAAAATTCCAAAGTCGCTAAAGCGACTGCTCTTCTATACTATTGGCAGAGGCTTTAGCCTCTTAAAAATTCATTGGAGCACCCGATTTTAATCGGGTGCGGCCGGAAAGTCACTTGGATATGACCTTCGATCCCTTCGATTTAAACGCCAATTACGGCGCTCAGGCTCAAGTAAGACTTGAAGAGGTGATTTTGCAGGCTTCTCCCCAGCGAACCGGTCTGGTCATCCGCCGCGTCCTGGAGAATTTGGTCTTGGCTGAGCGCGTGGCCAGGGAGAAGGGATTTGAAATCTCCGAAGTGGACAAGCGGCGCATCATGCAGAGAGATTTCCCGGATATTCAGGCTGAGGTGGATCGCGCCGTAGGGGAATTCATCGGATCCATTGTATCTGCTGAGGGTGGGTAATGCGACTGCTGCTCCACGTCTGTTGCGCGCCGGATGCGACGGTGGCTCTGGAGCGGCTGCCGCGGGCTGAGCGCTTGCGCCTGTTCTTTGACAATCCAAATATTTATCCGGTCGAGGAGTTCGCCCGGCGGCTGGAGGCCTTTCTCAAATTTATTTGTTGCTCGAATGTTGATTATATTGTGGGGGATTTTGATCGGGATGCCTGGTCGGGAAAAATCCGCGGCCACGAGCATGATGATGAAGGCGGCGACCGTTGTGGGATCTGCATCGGCTGGCGTCTGGAACGCACCGCCGAAATGGCCGCTCGCAGCGGCTTTGACACCATCGGCTGCGTCTTCACAACCAGCCCGCATAAGCGGTCCCCGCTGATTCACCAGTTGGGCGAAGCCGCCGCCGCCAAATTCGGTCTGAATTACCTGCCTATTGACCTGAAAAAGCAAAACGGATTCAGACGATCCGTGGATCTGAGCCGCGAACTGGGATTGTATCGCCAGAATTACTGCGGCTGCCAGTATTCACTGAGGGATGAACCAGGGAATTCGGGGGGAGAATAAAATGTCCGCCTATTTCGATCACATCTTCGCATCACCGATAGATCCCCGCGTGGTTGAGGCCATGATTCCCTTCCTGCGCGGGACCTACGGCAGTCCCATCTCGCAGCACAAGATCGGCCGCGAGGCCGCGGCGGCGATTCAGGATTGCCGGGAGAGAGTCGCGGCCTGCATTAACGCCTCGCCCGACGAGATCATCTTCACTTCCGGTGGAATTGAAGCCAACAATCTGGCGATCAAGGGCCTGCTGACCGTTCACGATCAAGGGCAGCTCATCGCCTCGGCGGTAGAGCCGCTGTCCGTGCTGAAGCCTGCCGAAAGCCTGGAGCGCTGGGGCTATTCGACCTCGCTGCTGCCGGTCAACGGCCATGCTCAGATTGATCTGCTGCACCTGAAAAGGCGCATCAACAAATTCACGAAACTCGCCAGCGCCGCCTGGGTAGTTGCCGAAGTGGGAACGGTTCAGCCGATCGAAGAGATCGCCGAAGAGGTCAAATCGCACGGCGTCACCTTTCATTGCGATGCCACCATCGCCGCGCGTTACTTCCTGATGGATGTGCGTTCCCTGAATGTGGATGCCATGACGCTCTGCGCCAGTCCGCTCGCGGGTCCACCGGCCACCGGCGCTCTTTATCTGCGCGAAAACACTCGCCTACAGCCGCTCTTCGACGGCGGGCCGCAGGAGATGGGCCGCCGCTCGGGGAAGGAGAATCTGCCGGGCATCGTCGGATTCACCACCGCCCTGGAGTTGCAGGTGGCCGAAAGGCAGACGCGGTTCAAAAAACTCAAGCAATTGGACAAGCATCTGAAAAGCCGTCTTTTGGAAATTCCCGACCTGGTCATCCACGCGGATCTGCCGTCCCGCGTGCCGGGGGTCATGAGCTGCCGCGTCGAAGGGATCGAATCGGAGGCGCTTCTCATCATGCTCGATCAAGCCGAAATCTACGCCAGCGCGGGTTCGCCCTGCGCCAGCATCCTGCGCAAGGCTTCCCACGTCCTGACGGCCATGGGATTGTCGCCGGAACAAGCGGCCTCTTCGCTGAACTTCTCTCTAAGCTGGCATAATGAAATAACTGAAATAGATGAAATGATTTCCGTCCTGAAGCCCGCCCTGGAGCGGCTCAAGGCGATGAGCTATTAGTTGAGGCCTTCATGTCCGAACGGTTGATCTATTTCGATAATAACGACACCACTCCCTTGCTGGACGCGGTGCTGCAAGCCATGCTTCCATACTACACGCGGCACTACGGCAATCCCGCTTCGCTGCATCAGTTGGGTTTGGAAGCGGAAGAAGCCGTCGGCGAGGCTCGCGCCACGCTGGCGGGCTTCCTGGGCGCCAAACCGGAAGAGCTGATCTTCACCGCTGGCGCCACAGAAGCCAATAACCTGGCCCTCTTCGGAGCGGCGGCTTACGCGCCCGAAAAGAAACGACATCTGATTACCAGCAAGATCGAGCACAACGCCGTGATGAATCCCGTCAAGCGCCTCGAGAAAGAGGGCTTCAAAGTCACATATTTGGAGGTGGACGGTCAGGGTTTTGTAAGCCCCGACGATCTGCGCAAGGCGATCACTCCGCAGACCCTTCTGGTCAGCATCGTTCACGGCAACCATGAAATCGGCACGGTCCAGGATCTGAAGGCGCTGGGCGGTGTCTGCCGCGAGCGGGGTGTTCTTTTCCACACCGACGCCGCGCAGAGCCTCAGTAAGGTCCCGCTGAATGTCACGGACGATCTGGTGGATCTGGCCTCCATCAATGCTCATAAGATGCACGGCCCCAAAGGGGTGGGAGCGCTCTACGTTCGCAGCGGCGTCAAAATTCGCAAAATTATGGAGGGCGCACCGCAGGAGAACAATATGCGCCCCGGAACGGAAAACGTCCCCGCCATCATCGGCTTTGCCGAAGCCGCCAGGATCGCTTTCGCCAATTTCGAGGCGGACACAAAACAGATCTGCGCCGTCCGCGACCGTTTGATTGACCAGCTCCTGCAGATTCCACACACGCTTTTGAACGGCCCGCGGGATCACCGCCGCTTGCCGACCAATGCCGACATCACCTTTAAATACATCGAAGGCGAAGCGATTCTCATGCACCTCTCCATGCGCGGCGTCTGCGTCTCCTCCGGCTCGGCCTGCTCCTCCAAATCGTTGACGCCGTCGAATGTTCTAACATCTATTGGTTTGAAGCACGAGGATGCGCACGGCTCGATTCGCTTCTCCTTTTCCAAGCTGAACACGATGGAGGAGGTTGACATCGCCGTCGCCAAAGTGCGCGAAGTTGTCGAACTGCTGCGATCCATGACCGCCTTTATCCCCGAATTGCATTCCGAAACCGAGGGGCACGGAGGCGGTTACTATAAAAAGAAGAAGGACGAAATCTAGGAGATCTATGGCGATCAAGTACACTCCGACCGTCATCGAGCACTTCACCCATCCCCAAAACGTGGGCGAGCTTGAGAATCCTGACGCCAGCGCGACGGAAGGCTCCCCCGCCTGTGGCGATATGGTAACTTTTACCGTCAAGATTAATCCCGAAACGCACGTTTTGGAAGACGTCAAGTTTCGCTCCTACGGCTGCGCTTCCAACATCGCCACGGCTTCGATGGCGACCGTCATCGCCAAGGGCAAGACGATCGAAGAGGTGAAGAATTTCCACCCCAAAATCATCGCCGAAAAATTGGGCGGGCTGCCTGCGATCAAAATGCACTGTTCGGTGCTGGCGGTCAACGGCCTGAAGGCGGCGATCAAGCAATGGGAGGTCGCGCACGGTTTGGCCGAAGAGGAGGAGATCGTCTGCAACGAGACCACCATCCGCCAACTCTTGAAGGGAGTCATCAATCCTGAGACCGGCCGCTCCATCGTCTCCATGGGCATGGTCAGCTATATTCAGGTGGACGGCGGGCGCGTCTTCGTCGAAATCAACATGCAGGACACCGACGACATGTATGCCGAAAACATCCGCGAGGAGGTGGAGGAGAAGTTGGAGAGCATGAAGTGCATTCAGGAGATCATCGTGCGCATCCTCGAGCGCGGCAAGTTCGACATGAAAGACCATAATGGCCCGAATGGTCAGGCACCGACGACGGCCGCCTCCGACGACGGCGCTGGAGGGATTTAATGATGTACAGCAAGGAGTACATGCGCCACTTCCAGAATCCGCAAAACATCGGCGACCTGGAGGATGCCGATGCTGTCGAGGAGGTGCGCTACACCGGCGAAGGCTGCTTTGATCGCATTCGCATTTTCGGCAAAAAGGAAGATGGCAGGATCGCCAAAGTGACCTATCGCGTGCGCGGCTGTTCCGGCACAATTGCCGCCTGCTCCGCCATGTCCGAAATGGCCGTGGGCATGGTGATAGACGGCGCGGCTTCAATACAAGGCAATGATGTTGCCAAGGCTCTGGGCGGCGTTCCGGATCGCAAACAGCACAGCGTGGATCTGGCGGCGGAAGCTTTGAGAACCGTGGCTTCCGCGCTGCAGGAGAAGGCATGAGCCAATTAGACCGGGGATTCGTTCACGTTTATACCGGCGACGGCAAGGGGAAAACCACCGCCGCCCTGGGTTTGGCTTTGCGCGCCGCCGGAGCGGATTTCAAAGTCGCCATCATCCAGTTTATGAAAGGACAACCCTACAGCGAAATCGCCGCCATCGAGCGATTTCTGCCGCAAATTCGCATTCTGCAGACCGGCCGTAGCAAGTGCATCCGCAAGGAAGACGTCAACGACGAGGATCGCTCCGAAGCGAAGCACGCCCTTTACCATGCCCGCGAAGCGTTGGACGATGCTGAACTCGACTTGCTGATTCTTGATGAGATCCTCGTGGCGCATTGGTTTGAACTGGTATCGCTGGAGGAAATCCTGCAATTGATTGAGAAGCGTCCGCCGCACCTGGAGTTGGTGTTGACCGGCCGCAAAGCCCCCAAAGAGGTGATGCAAGCGGCCGACCTGGTCACGGAAATGCTGGAAATCAAGCATTATTATAAGCAGGGGATCCCGGCCCGCCGAGGGATCGAAAGCTGACAACCGCACATGTTTCTCTTTCTCTCAGACTCACATTTCGGCATCGGCTCGGACGAAGAACAGCGGGAACGGCGCGAGAAACTCTTCGCCTGCCTGGATCATTACGCGCCTCGGATACAAAAGCTCTTCATCATGGGCGATCTGTTCGATTTCTGGTTCGAATGGCGGCACGTCATCCTCAAGGCTCACTTTCCGATTTTGTGCAAGCTTCGCGAGCTTCGGGATCGCGGCATTGAAATTTACTACCTGGCGGGGAATCACGATTTTGCGCTGAGCCGTTTTCTCGAGGATGAGATCGGCGCGCGGACCGATCTGGATCATTTCGAATTCGAGGCGGAAGGCAAGCGCTTTTACCTCTCCCATGGCGACGGCCTGGCTCCGGCCGACTGGGGCTATCGGATTTTGAAGCGAGTTTTTCGCAATCGCCTAAATCAGAAACTCTATTCTTGGCTTCATCCCGATCTGGGTCAGGCCTTGGCGCACCGGAGCAGCTATAGCAGCCGCAATCACACCGGCCGACGCTGGGATGTGGATGGTTTCGCCTACAGCGCCGCCGCCCAGAAGCTGGCGGATCGAGGCTATGACTTCATATTTTTCGCCCACACTCACGAACCCGTTCTCGAACGCGCCGGTCAAGGCATTTACGTCAACACCGGCGATTGGCTGAAATACCGCTCCTATGCCGTCTTCGATCAGGGCGTCGTCCGGCTGAAGTATTGGGATCAACCTTTTCTGGAGCGATCATCTTTGGACGCGCGATGAGGCCTTAAACGGGGGAACCCATTGCTTGGCGGGGGGTATCAAAGGCAGCGGCGGTCGCTGCCTTTTGCGTTTATAAGGCCAATGCGGCAGGCCTGCTGAGAACCGTCAGGGGAATAAACGAACTTGTCCCGAAATAAGACTACCAGTAGAGAAATCACCCTGAAAGGAGTGTTCGGGAAAACGGTGAAGCTCCTGCTGATTCTCGCCCTGCCGGTGATTCTCATCGGCGGAGGTCTTGGCATCTACTTGAGCGTCCTTTTCAAACAGTTGCCGCCTCTCGAGCAGCTCGAACATTATGATCCCCGCCTGACCACCACCCTGCTATCTTCCGACGGCAAAGTGATCAAAGAACTTTACCTGCAGCGCCGTCTCATGATCCCGCTGGAAGAAATTCCCGAAGACATGATTCAGGCCGTCCTGGTGACGGAAGATCGGGCTTTCTACGGGCATTGGGGCTTGCATTTGGGCAGGTTGTTTCGTGCTGCGATCATAGATATTTCCACCCTCTCCTTCAGCCAGGGGGCTTCCACACTGACCCAGCAGCTTGCCCGCAACCTCTACCTGACCCCCGAAAAGACCATCACCCGCAAGCTCAAGGAAACCTTGACGGCCCTGCAGATCGAGCGCACCTATTCCAAACACGAAATTCTCGAAATGTACCTGACGCAGGCGCTCTTCGGGCATGGGGCCTACGGCGTGGAGGCGGCCGCGCAAAAATATTTCTCCAAGACGGCTTCGGATTTGACGTTGGAAGAGTGCGCCTTACTGGCGGCGCAACTGAAAGCTCCTTCGCATTATTCGCCTTTCATCCGGCCGCAGGCGGCCCTGGGCCGGCGAAACCTGATCCTGCGATTCATGCGGGATTCGGGATATATCAGCGATGAGCGTTTTCAGGAGGCCGTCCGAACGCCTATTCGGGTGGTGGCGCGCGGCAGCGGGGATGCACTGGGAACGGCGCCCTACTTTACTGAAATGCTGCGCCAGGAGCTGGAGAATCTGGGATCCGAATACGGATTTGATTATTACCAGGATGGCCTGAACATTTACACGACGCTGGACAGCCGCCTGCAGGCCTGCGCGGAAAAAGCGGCGAAAGTCCAGCTCGATTCTCTGCAGAAGAATTTCTCGGCGCGGTTCTACCGCAATTTGGCCCCAGACTTGGTGCGCGAAAAATACTCCGCTTTGACGCCCTCCGAAATGCGCAAGCTGCTGGCTGATCATGCGCGGTTGGATACCCTGTTTCCAGATCAGTCCACGCTGCAGGTGGCCTTCGTGGCGCTGGATCCGATGACCGGCGCGATTCTGGCCCTGATCGGCGGGCGCGATTTCGAGATGTCAAAGTTCAATCGAGCGGTTCAAGCCATACGTCAACCCGGTTCGGCCTTCAAGCCCCTCGCTTACACCGCCGCCATTGATAATGGCTACCCTCCCACCTATCGTCTGCTGAATCAGGACGTGGTCGTAAAACTGCCCGACGGCAAGGTCTGGGCGCCCGAGAACTACGACAAAAGCCGCGGCGGACTGACCACTCTGCGGGAAGGCTTGCAGCGCTCCCTGAATCTTATCGCCGTGCGGCTGGTGCAGGAAGTTGTTCGACCCATTGACGTGGTCCACTATGCCCAGCAGATGGGAATCAACACCAAGCTGGATGCCGTGGACGCCATTGCCCTGGGCGCTTGCAGTGTAATCCCTATCGAAATGGCCTCGGCTTTTGCCGTCTATGCCAACCGCGGCGTCTGGTGCGAGCCCTTTGGGATTCAACGCATTGCCAAGCAGGGCGGCGAAGTCGTGATGGAGCATACCCTGAAGCGGAAGGTTGCGCTCTCGGAGCAGACCGCCTTCATCATGACGGATATGCTGCGCTCAGTCGTGGATCACGGCACCGGGGCGGCCATTCGATCTACCTACGATTTTCGGCGTCCCGCCGCCGGCAAGACCGGCACGACGAATGACTTTACCGATGCCTGGTTCGTGGGGTTCACTCCCCAGCTTGTGGCGGCCGTCTGGATCGGGGTGGATGACCCCGCCGTCAGCCTGGGCGAAGGCATGTCCGGAGCTCGGGCGGCGCTGCCCATCTGGGCCAATTTTATGAAAACCGCCTATGACTCGCTCGGCTGGGAAATCGCCGATTTCCCCATGCCGGATGGTGTCGTCAAACTGAATATCTGCGCGGATTCCTATCTGAAGGCCAACCCCTCCTGCCCCCGTGTGATCCAAGAAGTTTTCCGCGTCGAAGATGCCCCGCTCGACGAATGCAAAGTGCACGGGGGGTTCTTCCGGCGGTTTAAGTGGTGACAATTGCGGCTGATCTTGGGATCAACGTGGGGATGCGACAGAAAGCATCCCCGCACTTTTTTGCGGAAATTCTTACAAGAGGATTGTAGCACTTTGCTCTTGCAAATTTAGGATGATAAGAGTATATTTTTCTGAACTTCTGTCTATCATGTCAGAGCGTCTCACGCTTCGCAATAATCTTGAAAGATTCTCTCTCATATCAACATAGAATAACTAATCAAGGAGGTGGCGTAATGAAAAAGACGATCGCTCTTCTTCTGGCCATGGGCTTCGCCTGCAGCTTGGCCCTGGCAGGAATCCCCAATTCCCCGCTGGATTCCGGAAATCCATTCATCCCCGCGGAGGTGGATACCGCCGGAGGTCCGGATGGCTATGGCTACACCTGGAAGGATTCCATGGAACCCGGCGGACCATCCTATCGCTGGAAGGATATATCCAGCATCGGAGAGGTCGTCACCGGCTTAGGTGACGATAACTATGTCGGACCCTTCCAGATCGGCTTCACGTTCCGGTATTACTGGTATGATGTCACGCAGTTCTACATCGGCTCAAATGGCTATTTGAAATTTGGCTCCCCAGCTACTATCGCATCGCCTTTCCCGGTCACAATTCCGCTTCCGCTTGCGCCCAATGATTTCATCGCCCCCTATATGGCGGACTGGGTGTTGGGATCGCTCACAGCTCCGGATACTTGCCTTATCTGGACCAATAATCAGGATACTTGCGTAGTATCCTGGGTGAACGTCGAGGCCTGGCAGCCGACCGGCAATACCGGTTCGCACACCTTTCAGGTCGTACTGGTCAGAACGGACAGCTCTATAACCTTCCAGATCGGAAACCAGTCTGGGCCGGTTTACAATCAAAGCGGCTCCTGGGAATTATCGGGCATCGAATGCAACAATGGTCAGGTTGGTCTTCTGCGATCCGCCAATATGCTCATGCCCGCCAGCTATGCCGTCAAGTTCTACTATCCGGATATCGTGACCTACCAGGTTCATGACCTGGCGGCAGAAGCCGTTTCGAATCCCAACTCCGAGGGATTCTTTCTTGTCGTAGGAAATGAGCTAACCCCCTGGGCGGTCGTGAAGAATGTCGGCAATCAGGCCGAAGCGTCCTACACGGCCCAGTTCATGATTCAGCAGATCGGCGGCACTGTCCAGTACAATCAGACAGTAAGCGGCGGCCCCATCGAACCCGGGGAAGAGCAGATTATCACCTACCCCGCCACCTGGACGCCTGCGCTGACGCAGCAGTATGCCACTCGCCTCACCGTTACCCTCGTCGGCGATATGAATCCCGCCAATAACATGAAATCGGCCGAGTGTCGGACTCTGACTCTGCCGGGAACGCTGCTGTTTGACGATGGAACCCCGGATGGGCAGGGCCTGCAATGGCAGGGCGGTGGCGGAGGAGACGCCGGAGCCGCGACGCGATTTGTACCCCCCACCTATCCCATCCGCGTTGACAGCGTGAAGTTCATGGCTTTTGCAGCCACCGAGGATGTTATCTTGAGGGTTCAGGATGATGATGGCCCGGGAGGCCTGCCCGGAACGGTGCTCTATTCGGACACGGTGAATGTCACCACGACTGCTACCTGGTACGCTCGCAGCGTGGCGGCGCAGAATATCGAAATCACCGATGGTGCCTTCTATGTCGTTTGGCTAATGCTGACGGCCACGTCCGCTTTGGCCGAGGATCAGACTGCAACTCAGGCCTTTTCCCGACAAACGTGGGAATATACCGGCGTTTGGTCGCCCTATCGCGCGGCGGAAACCACGGATTTCATGCTCCGCGCTCGCATCAGCTCGGCTCTTCCCAACCAACCGCCGGAAATCGTGGACTTCTTCCCCGCCAGCCTCGATACGGCCTTTCTGGATGAGGCGGTGGATTTCGGCGTAACGGCTACCGATCCCAATGGAGATCCGCTGAGCTATGTGTGGAAGTTGGACGACGTCGCACAAGGAACAAATGCGACGCAAACCATTGTCTTTAACCAATTGGGTGATCACGTCGTAGGTGTATGGGTATCGGACGGTGAACTGTCCGACAGCATGTTCTGGAACGTCACCGTGGTGGCCGTAGGAGTGGATCCGTTCGAAAGAACCATGCCGGCCGAATATGCTCTGGAATCGCCGCATCCCAACCCCTTCAATCCCACGACGACCATCACCTTCAGCCTGCCCCAGGCGGGCGACGTGCGGCTCTCGGTGTATGATCAGACCGGCCGCGAGATCGCCAAGCTCGTTGCGGGCTGGCGTCCGGCGGGAACGCATCAGGTGATCTTTGATGCCACCGGCCTGTCCTCGGGCCTCTACCTCGTGAAAATGATGACGGGAAATTTCACCGCCTCCCAGAAGATCATCATGATGAAGTAATGGCGTTAAAATCGGCGCAGAAAAGGAAAGCCCTCGAATCGAATTCGAGGGCTTTTTTCTGTTGACAGAGGCGCAGCCCCCGCACCCCCGCTCTTCCAATCTATGCAGGGGCACAGCACGCTGTGCCCCTGCGCGATGTTCGGGATGATGTCCTTACTTCACCTGAACGTCAATCGCCTGGCCCTTGGCCTTGACGGTTTTCGGCAGAAAGAGCGCCAGAACGCCGTCATCGTATTTGGCGTTGATCTTTTCCAAGTCAATCTCATCGCCGATGCGGAAACTGCGGCTGAAGGAACCGCACGTCCGCTCCAACTTGTAGAATCTTTCGCCGTCGTGCTTCTCGTGGATCTTTTTTTCGCCGCTCAGAGTCAAAAGCCCATTTTCATACTGGACCTTTACCTGATCCTTGGGAACGCCAGGGATTTCGGCGTAGATCGCATAGTCGTTCTCGCGCTCGAGAATGTCGCAGCGCGGAGCCAGTTCGGACGAACGACGCGCGGTCAAGTCTGAGGCGAAGAAGTCATCAAAGAAGGGACTTAGCGTGGATTCGCTCGGTGCGTAATTTACCAACATGATACCCTCTCCTTTATTTGGTATTTTGCTTTCACTTGGAATTGAAAGGCAAGTCTCGTGCCATTATTATAAGTAATTAATTATTATATAAATATATTTCGTTTATCGTTAAAGGCATCGCAAAACTGCAATAATGGCAGTGCCCTGTCAGGACGGAGTCAGCAATTAGCCTGAATTACAGATGGCTGGCTTCCCTGCTATATGATACCAAACTTCTGCCACTATTGTTGGAACTCAAACAAACAAAAACACGGATCTTGCCCAGGGCGCGAATACCCCATCTTCAAAGCCATGCAGTGTTCATTGTCTTATGGCGGCGAAAGATATCCTCCGTTTAGACCGGGCGGGTAGCGGGGTTAAAAGTCGTTGAATTTACCTTGATTTTCCGCTTCAAGAATCGTTACTTTATCCCCTCGAGAATCGCAGACTTTGATATGGGGGGAAGGTGCGGATATTCTTGATTCAGCCGGCCGCCATGCTCGGCGAATCCTATGCGGACAGCGCTCAGCCCTTTTTGCCTTTGGGGCTGGCTTCGCTGGCGGCCATTCTGCGGGAAGCGGGCCATGAAGTGCGGCTCCTGGACGCCTACACGGAAGGTTGGGAACGCCGGGGTCTTCTTGAGGACGGGGTAGTCGAAATCGGATTGCCGGAAGAGGAGATCGCTTCGCAGATTCGCCGCTTTCAGCCGCAGGTGGTTGGATTCGGCGTAACCTTCGGCGCGCAATTGCCGCGCCTAACTTCCTTGGCCGGATGGGTAAAAGCCATCCATCCGGAAATCTTCGTCATTTGCGGCGGCAATTTCCCCACGGCCTCGCCCCGGGAAATCCTGGACATCCCCAGCATGGATGCCGTCTTCCTGGGTGAAGGCGAAGTGAGCTTCCTGCGCGCCATCCAGTCCCTCGAGAATGGCCAGGGACTGCAAGAATGCTCAGGCGTCGCCTATCGCTCGCCAGGCGGAGCGCTGATCATCAAGCCGCCCGACCCGCCCCACGGCCGCGGTACAGAGCTGGATCTCCTGCCTCTGCCCGCCTACGATCTGCTTCCCATGAAGAAGTATTTCAAGATCGTGGGAGAGCGCTTCGTTCCGTTAATCGCATCCCGCGGCTGCGACGCCGCTTGCACGGTGTGCAGTTCGCGAGAGATCTTCGGCGGCAGGCCCCGTCACTATTCCGCGGACTATCTGATCCAACAGATCGAGCACTTGACCGAATCTTATGGCGTGCGCGATTTCGCTTTTTATGATCACAGTTTCCTGAGCAGACCGGAGCATAGCAGCCGCTTCCTGGAGCGGCTGATCGAGAGAAATCAGCGCCTACGCTGGATCGCACACTGCTGTCTTTCGGGCGAAGGATTTGGCAGCGAGTTCTTTGCGAAAGTCAAGCGCGCCGGCGGGATGGAGCTGCAATTCGACATCGGTTCCGGCAGCCGCCGCGTGCTGATGCAGATTTTAAAAAGGGGGCTGGATCTGCATCATATCGAAGAGATCGTCTTGCAGGCGCTGGCGAACGATCTGCGAATCTCAACGCGCTTCTTGCTGGGCTTGCCGGGCGAGACGGCCGAGGAGATTTACGAAACCCTAAACTTCGCCTGGAAACTGCGCAGCCGCGGCGTCGAGGGGTTTGAATTTGAAATCGCTCAGCCCTATGTCGGCACGACGCTTCGAGATCAGGCCGTGGCGCTGGGCTGTCATGTGCCGGCGAGCGATGCGGCGCTCAATCCTTACGTGGGCGCATGGCAAATGGCCGACGCCGCAGCCTCAGAGGTGCAGGCCATCCGCGACACGGCGCAGAGGGAATTCAGCAGCCGCGGGCTGGTCTTCGATTGGACGCGCCGCCTGGGCGAGAACCTGCGCCTGCCGAAAAAGGTCGAGGAGCGCTACTTCCCATCGGTGGCCCCGCAGCCCCGAAAGCGCCCGCTGCGGCCCGCGCCTCTGATGAGTCGCCGCATGCCGGTCGAGAGCAATTAGTCCAAATCAACGAATCTTCTGGGGGGAAGAGGAGCTTGAATGAGCTGCTTTCCCCTTTTGCGTTTCAAACTTCCCCAAATGCTAAAGGACACCCGCCATCTGGCGGAAGGCCCCCGCTACGACCTTCTTTCCCAGGCCATTCCCGATTTCATCCTCTCCGAAAATAATCCGCTGATCTGGCAGAACGAACTGCGCTACCCATATTTTCGCCGCTGGATCGGCGACGTTCGCGGCAAACGCGTCCTTGACATTGGCTGCGGTTGGGGATTTCTGGCGCGCAAGTTCGCCGCAGACCGAGCGAAGGTTACCTGTCTGGATCTGTCATCTGTAACGTTGGAAATAGCGCGTCGCGAAGGCTCAAAGCAAGAGTTGACGATGGATTTTGTCCGCTCCGCCGCCGAGCATCAGCCGCTCAAATGTTCCTTCGATATCGTTACGGCAACCGATGTTTTGGAGCACGTGGAAGACTTATCGGCGGTGATTGCGGAGGTCTCTCGCGTCCTGAAACCGGGCGGTCTCTTCGGATTCGTCACCGTCAATCGCAATTGGCTGGCGAGATTTGTCTATATCACGATGGGGGAGACCGTGATGAGACTGCTGCCGCTCGGCACGCACCGCTATGCGAAATTCATCAAACCGCAAGAACTGCAGGAGCTTTTATCCGCCAATGATATGCACATGGTGGATTTGCGCGGCATCTTGGTGAATCCGGCGCTGCGCAAGTATCAATTCTGGCCTTCGCTGGCGATTGAATATATCGGCGTGGCGAAGAAAGGATGAGGCTCTGCAATAGCAAAACTTTGCAGATGATTCCGATTCTCCTATTCGCTATTATTCACTTTGATCTTATCGAGGCAAATCCTATATTTGCTGCAATGTGACTGATTCAAAGGAGAGCATGGAAGAAACCCATTCCGAACTCACCCTGCGGGCCGTCATTTCCGGCCTCTTTTTCGGCTGCCTGATCGGCGCCTCCAATGTCTGCATCGGTCTGAAAATCGGTTGGACGTTCGGCGCTTCGATCACCGCCGCCGTTATGGCGTTCGCTTTCTTCAAGAGCATCTCGGGAACGCTCAAGCGAGCCTATGGCCCCAAAGAGAATCTGATCACCGCCACTGCCGGATCATCGGCGGGGACCATGGCATCCGCCGGTGGTTTGACCGCCTGCATCCCCGCCCTCGAAATGATCCGCGCCGAAAACGGGCAGGGGCCTTTGAGCTATTGGTTGCTGGCGGTCTGGGCCATTTCGATTGCCTTCCTCGGAGTCTTCTTCGCGGTGCCGTTGCGCAAGCAGATGGTCGTGATCGAAAAGCTGAAGTATCCGACTGGAACGGCCGCCGCGGAAACGATCAAGGCCATGTACGCTTCCGGTGTTGAGGCCGTCAAGAAGGCTCGGGTGTTGCTCTATGCTGCCATCGGCGCGGGGCTTCTCAAGTTGATTCTCTCCATCAAGCCGCTGCATTTGACCGGCCTGGTGGACGTCGGCTTTGAAGATTTCGGCCTGGCGAGCTGGGGCATTCTGGGCGTCAGCTTCGCCGCGCTGCATTTCGGTCTGAATCTTTCGCCCATGATGTTGGGCGCGGGGATTCTCATCGGCCCGCGAGTCGGCTGGTCGCTGTTTATCGGATCCATCATCGCCTGGGGGATCTGCGCGCCCATCGTTTTGCACGCCGGCATCATCACCAGCCCCGACGCCGCCGGCATCTACCGCAATGCCTTCAAATGGGTGCTCTGGCCGGGCGTGGCCTTGATGGTCACCTCCGGTTTCACCAGCCTGGCCATGCAATACAAGACCATCGGAGCGACGTTGCGCTCGCTTAGGCAGGCCGCGAAGGGCGGCGAAGGATCGTCCGAAAACGACGACGCTCCCGATCCTTTCCCCATGACCTGGTGGTTCATCGGCCTGGCGCTGGCGACAACTCTGACGTCGGTTCTGGCCTACACTTTCTTCGACATCCCCATCTGGATGGGCATCCTGGCGGTATTTCTGTCGCTCTTCATCGCCAGCATCGCGGTGCGCGCCACGGGCGAAACGGACATCAATCCCGTCGGAGCCATGGGCAAAATCACGCAGGTCGTCTACGGCGCGCTGCACCCCGGAATGATTACGACCAATCTCATGACGGCGGGCATTACTGCCGCTGGAGCCAGCCAAGCCGGCGATCTGATGCACGACCTGAAGGCGGGCTACGTGCTGAAAGTTTCCATCCGCAAGCAGGTCATCACGCAGTTAATCGGCGTCATCGCCGGAGTTTTCGCGGTGACCTGGGTCTATCGGCTGCTGACGAAAGCCTACGTCATCCCCGGCGATGAATTCGCCGGCCCGGCCGCCATCGCCTGGCACACGATGGCCAAGGTGCTGGTCGAAGGCTTTCGCTCCATCCATCCAACAGCGCGCTGGGCGGCGCTGATCGGCGGGCTGTTGGGGGTCGCCCTCCCGCTGCTGGCGAGAGTCAAATGGCTGAAGCCCTGGCTGCCGTCGCCGGTGGCGCTGGGGATTGCCTTCATGGTGCAGCCGGTGCAAAGCATCGCCATGTGGTTCGGAGCCTTCCTAACTTACCTCTACGGCCGCCAACATGCCGACCGCGTGGACGCCTACGGCCCCTCGCTGGCCTCCGGCCTCATCGCCGGCGAAGGCCTGATGATGGTGGCGATTGCGGTGCTGCTGATACTGGGAGTGCGTTGGGTGTGAGGGACTGCAAAAATATCTAACCGCAAAGGACGCAAAGAAGACGCAAAGAGCGCAGAGAAAGGCTGCAGCGATCCCGTAGTCGGGGTCGTCTCGACCCCGACCAACGCCGCCGTCGGCGTCAGGCCCCGAAGGGGGGCTTGGCTCGACGACGCCGACTACAGAATGACCCCCATCTCAAAAATAAATCAGGCGGCTCACAGCCGCCTTTAATTTTGCATTTTGGATTTTACATTTTGCATTACTTGAGCAACACCATTTTTTGAACCCCCACATATTCTCCCGCTTCCAGCCTCGCAAAATATATCCCCGCCGCCAGACCGGAAGCGTCAAAGGTTACCTCATGCGCTCCGGCCTCGCGCCAGCCGTCCACCAACACCGCCACCTCGCGGCCGGATATGTCATACACCGTTAGCTTCACGTAGCTCGCGGCTGGCAGCTCGTATCTCGCAACTGTGGTGGGGTTGAAGGGATTGGGGGAAATCTTGGTAGTCGGGGTCGCCCCAGACCCCGACGCGGGCACACAGTCCGCCGCGGCGGACGCCCCTGCATCAAACGGCTCTCCCGAGCACACCCACCCCTCCGCGCCCAGCCAGTCGCGGTTGGAACCGAGTTTGGTGAAGGGGAACTGATCCGAATCTATGACCGACCAGGGATAATCGCCGATGGCGCCGAGGCATAGGTAATCTCCCGCCGGAGCAGATCCAGGCACGGCTATCGTCCGCATGCGGAGAAGAGAGGAATTCGCCGGCAAGGTTAAGGCAATGGGACCCAGGATAGTGAATTGAATCCCACCCGGCACATTGATGTTAATCCAGACATCAAACGAAGCGGCTATGGTAGTATCATTGCTGATAAAAACCTCGAAGGCGAATCTGCCGCCGGATGGTGGGATGGTGATGGGCGGATTCTGAGGGGTGAGAGTAATTGTCTGCGGAGGTGGAATCGGTTCGGGAACCGGGTAATGAAAACCCATATCCGGCACTCCAGTATCAGGCTCTTCGTCAGTTCGAGTTGTGCCAAAGATAGGGATAACCGGATTTCCGGCATCCACGCAGGGACTATTGGCTCCCTGCCCCGCGGCAATCTGCGATAGATAATAAGCCCCATTGGGCCCCTGCACAAAGAGGGGATCCTGGTTGATGTTGCCAATGCCCTCCCAGCCACCTTGAACGTCGCTGTAACTCAGTGCGGCTGATCCCGGCGGCCAACCAGTCCAAACGAAGATGGGATTACCCTGGCTACCCCAGAGAATATTTCCAGTCCCCGATACATAGCCGTATCCATCAGCGTAAATGCATCCACCCAGATTTATAATGCTATTGTTGATAAGCAGTGCGCTGGCATTCTCAGTGGATGTTCCACCAACATAGACTGCATAAAGGCTGTTGGAGGTATTTTGGCTTATCAAATTGTTAGTTAGGATTGGGTTGCAGCCGTGTTGCACGACAATCAATCCGTAGCCCCAAGTTTGTGAGGCGCTAATCTGATTAAATCTGAGGATATTGCCCGTGATGCTTGGCGAACTGTTGACTAATCGAATACCGGCGCTGTAAACTCCTCCCGTATTATATTCAATCAAGTTGCCCACGATTTGAGCATTGCTGTGATCAACCCCGATGATGTGCGCAAATCCTTGGTTGTAGCTTATGCGGTTATTGGCCAGTCTCACTTCTTCGCAATAGTATAATTTGATGATGTCATACCAAGTGGGTCCTGGCGCCGACTCGCAAAAGCGTAGGGAGCTGTTCGTCAAGGTTAAATTTGTAGAATTGCAGTAGAGAACGTCCCAAATAGTGCTTTCGATGCCTTGAAGAATGCAATAGGCGAGTATGCAACTGTCAGAAGCATTGGTGAAGTATATTCCCTGCCAACCGAAGCCGGTGAATTCAATGGAATCGCCCGGGGCGCCAATAGCGCGCAGCGTGCCATTATCCGAAATTCCAAATCCATAATTACCTTGAAAAACCACCTCAACACCGGGGAGGATGCTCAAGGTCTGCCCGTTGCTTACGCTTATGCTACCTTGGACCAAGTAAGGTGATCCGGCCGCATTCCATACACCGTAGACTCCGCCTCCCGGTATAATCGTATCCGCGCAAGCTACCGAAATCATCCCCACCACCCCCGCCAAAAGCATGAATTTCCGGAACATAATGCCTCCTGCAAAGATAGGTTTTTGTTCAACATGTGCTATATGGAACAAGGTAAGCAATTTCCTGATTGAAATCAAGCATTATTCATCCAAAATGTTTTCCGGGAAAAGATTCAAAAACTTTAACCGCAAAGGGCGCAAAGGAGGCGCAGAGGACGCAAAGGAATTGATCTATAGGATTTCCCAATTTGAGCCCCGTTTACGGGGCTTGAGTAGTTCGTAGCCCCGTCCTTGAGGGCGGGGCGTACCGGGCGCGCGGAGCCGCATCCCAAAAAATCCCGCCCAAAAAACCTTTGCCTTCCTTATCCAATTTCCATATATTTAGTGGTTTATAAAATAGAGCAGATCCCCCCCTTCCCCCCTTAATAAGGGGGGTGCGCGAAGCGCGGGGGGATCAATGATCCCATGCCCGACCTCGCCAAAACCTACAACCCCACGCTGGTCGAAGACAAATGGTACCGCTTCTGGGAGGAGAACGACCTCTTCCGCACCGACGTGAACTCCGCTGCTGAGCCCTTCGTCATCATGATGCCGCCGCCCAACGTGACCGGCATCCTGCACATGGGGCATGCGTTGCAGGATTCGATTCAAGACGCGCTGATTCGCTATTATAGAATGAGAGGCCGCGAGGCTCTCTGGCTGCCGGGCACGGATCACGCCGGCATCGCCACGCAGAACGTGGTCGAGCGCGATTTGTTGGAGCGCGGCATCAAGCGCGAAGATCTGGGCCGCGAGAAGTTTTTGGCGGAGGTCTGGAAGTGGAAGGAGAAGCACGGCGGGATCATTTCGCAGCAGAAGCGCCGCCTGGGCGATTCCGCGGACTGGCATCGCGAACGCTTTACCATGGATGAGGGCATGTCAGAGGCCGTGGGCGAAGCGTTTGTCCGGCTCTACAATGAAGGGCTGGTTTATCGCGGCTATTACATCGTCAATTGGTGCCCGCGCTGCAGCACGGCGATATCCGATGAGGAAGTTGACCATCGCGAAACGCAGGGGCACCTCTGGTACATTCGCTATCCTCTTTCCCCCCCTTTTCTAAAGGGGGGTAAGGGGGGATTATCAGCCCCCGAGTATCTGACCGTCGCCACCACGCGCCCCGAAACCATGCTGGGCGATACCGCCATCGCCGCCCATCCCGACGATGAACGATTTCAGCACCTGAAGGGCCGCGTTGCCGTTCTGCCGGTTCTGAACCACGAAATTCCCGTCATCTTCGATGATTTCGTGGATCCCAAATTCGGCACGGGTTTGGTCAAGGTGACCCCGGCGCACGACCCCAACGACTTCGACATCGGTAAGAGGCACAATCTGCCGCAGATCAAAGTCATTGACGAGCGCGGCGCGATGACGCACGAAGCCGGTCCCGATTTCGAAGGCATGGATCGCTTCGAATGCCGCGAGGCGTTGGTCGAGCGCTTGCAGGAATTGGGATTATTAGAGAAGATCGAGCCGCACACTCACGCCGTCGGCCACTGCGACCGCTGCAAGACGGTCATCGAGCCGTACCTCTCGCGGCAGTGGTTCGTCAAGATGAAACCGCTGGCCCAGCCGGCGATTGAGGCGGTCACGTCGGGGAGGATCAAATTCGTCCCGCCGCGCTGGGAGAAGGTCTATCTCTCCTGGCTGGAGGAAATCCGCGACTGGTGCATATCGAGGCAGCTCTGGTGGGGGCATCGTATTCCGGTTTTTACTTGTGATGATTGTCAGCACGAATGGGCGGCGACGAAATCTCCGCCGGTCTGCCCGAAATGCGGCAGCAAGAATTTCGCTCAGGATCCCGACGTCTTAGATACCTGGTTTTCGTCGTGGCTGTGGCCGTTTTCGACGCTGGGCTGGCCGCGCGACAGCGAAGCCTTCCGCTATTTTTACCCGACTCATGTTCTGGTATCGGGCTACGATATCATCTTTTTCTGGATCGCCCGCATGATCATGGCGGGGCTGAAATTCACGGCTCACGATCCCTATAACACCGTCTATATCACCGGCATGGTGAAGGACGAGCTGGGCCGCTGGATGTCCAAATCGCTGGGCAACGGCATTGATCCGATCGAAATGATTGACCAATACGGCGCGGACGCCGTGCGCTATTCGCTGGTCGTCTTGACGACGGAAGGACAGGATATCAAGCTGGCGCCGTCGCGTTTTGAGATGGGGCGCAATTTCGCCAATAAATTATGGAATGCGGCGCGGTTTCTGCTCATGCAGGAAAGGCCCGAGCGTTTCAGCGTAACCGAGTCGGCCAAGCTAACTCTTGAGGATCGCTGGATTTTATCGCGGCTGCAGCGCATGCTGGAAACCGTTGAAGATCGCGTGGCGCGCTACCGCCTGAGCGAGGCCCTCTTGGCAATCTACGACTTCACTTGGCACGACTACTGCGATTGGTATCTGGAGCTGATCAAGCCGCGGCTGTATAACAATCCCGATCCGGCGAATCGTGAGGGCGTCCTTGCGCTGGCGCTCCGAGTCTTCGAGATCTCTTTGCGCGCGCTGCATCCGTTCATGCCCTTCGTGACGGAGGAGCTCTGGCAGCAAATCGCATCGCTGGATGGCCTGGACATCGGCATGACCATTCCCAAGAGCATCATGCGTCAAGAGTACCCGAAAGCGGAGAATGCGCGGTTGGATCCTGCCGCCGAAGAACAATTGGAGCTGGTGCAAAGTGTGATCACCGCCGTCCGGAACATCCGCGCCGAGATGGGCGTTCCGCCGAAAACGGCGGCGCCGCTGCTGATTTCGGGCTCGCCGGAGGAATTTGCCATCCTGCAGAACCAGCATTCCATGCTGACCACCCTGGCCAAGGTAAGCCATCTGGAACGAGTTTCGTCGAAACCGGTTCATGCCGCCAGCGCCGTCGCGGGCACTCTGGAGATCTTCGTGCCGCTCGAAGGGTTGATTGATCTTGATGTGGAGAGGAAGCGCCTCGACAAGGAGATTCAGCGGCAAGAGGGGCTGCTGAAAAGCATACGGGCGAAGCTGTCGAACGAAGCCTTCGTCAGCAACGCTCCAGCCGAAATCGTTGACCGCGAACGCCAAAAACAGACCGACATCGAAGCGACTTTGGAGAAGTTGCGCCGCAATCGCCAGAGCCTCGATTAGCGGCCCGCCCTTGAATTGTGGCAGTGATAATTTGGAACCATTTGAAACTGGCCGCTTAAAAGAGGAAGAACAAAAAACGGTTGATTCAAAGGGTCATGATCATTACATTATACAGATTTTTAAGGGACGGACGTGGCTAAGCGTAAGGGAAAGAAAGTCTCCGTCCTGATCGTGCCGGAGGGGGAAGGAGCGGTTTTCAGTTTCAAGCTTCCGGTCGTGATCTTTCGCATCGTGGTGGTGGCCGGAACCGTGGGGCTGATCGTCGTCCTCTTCATGTTTATCTCCTGGGCGCAGCTCTTGCGAAAGGCCTCAACCTACGACCGGCTGGCTGAGGAGAACGCCGTCCTATTGCAGGAGCACGACCGCCTGGTGCAATTACAGAGTCGGGTCGAGCGATTGCAGCAGTTGGAGGATCAGATCCGCCGAGTTTTGGGCGTCAATCTGACGCCGGATTCGACCCGAAAGATCATCGCATCGGATTACGCCGCGATCCCGGACGAACCGACCGGCGCGGGAAGCGAAGAGGCTGCTCCTGTGCAGCCTGCGAATGCCGAACCTCATCCGGCGATCTATTCCCTCATGGAGACCAGCATCCTGAAGGAGCCGGAGATCCCGTCTCTCTGGCCGGTTCAGGGATTTCATAGCCGCGGTTTCGAGCCGGAGGAGATCGTTCCGGAGCGCGGGCATCTGGGTGTGGACATCGCCGCCCGCGAGGGGAGCGTCATCAAAGCCACGGCGGGAGGCATCGTCGTTTGGTCGGGTTGGTCCACGCTCTACGGCAATGTCGTGATCCTGGCTCATTCATCCGAATATTTCAGTTTTTACGGGCATAATCAGGTTAATTTGGTCAAGCCGCGGCAGTTGATCCAGCGGGGCGATCCCATCGCCTTGTTGGGGAGTACCGGTCAATCCACTGCCCCCCACCTGCACTTCGAAATCTGGCGCGGCGGGAATCCCTTGGACCCAGCGAACATCCTCATGCCCTATTGATAACCATCTTTAAGGAGTTTGAAAATGTTGTCTAAAACACCGAGCGTACGCATGCGGAATGGATCCGAACTCGCGACCATTATCGGCCAGGAAGCCTCGCTCGAAGGCAAACTCACCGTCAAGCACGGTATGCGCGTGGACGGACAGGTGAAGGGCGAACTCGCCAGCACCGATACCATCACGGTGGGCAGCAGCGGCCAAGTGAACGGCACGCTGAGCGCCGAAAACGTCGTCATCGGCGGGCAGGTGGAAGGCACCATCAAGGCCTCGGGCCGCATCACCCTGGAAGCCGGCAGCAAATTCTCCGGCGACCTCGAGGCCAGCAAGCTGGTCATCACCGAAGGCGCCACCTTTAACGGTCGCTCCACCATGTCGGCGCAGGGTCTGGGCATGGGAACTCAGGCGCGCAAAATTCGCCTCGATTCCGGCGCTGAGGTCGCGGCGGCCGGCAATCCCTGATCCGGGTGCGATGTCGGGCGGCGACGATTCCGGCGAACAACCCAGACCGGGCAAGGGCCCGCTGGGGCGGGGCGCTCTGCCCAAGGCCTACGATGTGGCCTTGCGTTGGGCGCTGACCCTGGCCGTCGCAGTCCTGATTGGTTTCTGGGCGGGGCGCTGGCTGGATAACAAGCTGCACACCACGCCGCTCTTCATCCTGATTGGCTTGTTCTGGGGTCTATCCGGCAGTTTCCTGAGTCTCTTTATTCAACTGAAGAAGATGCAGGAGAACGAGGAGCAGCAGCCCAAATGAGCGAAATTCCGGTATGGATTTGGGCGCTGGCCGGCGGGCTGCTGTTGGGGCCCATCGGTCTACTGATCCTCTGGCCGGGATGCAGCCGCGGCGCGCTATCGCTGATGAAGAGGTTTACCATCAGCATACTCTTGAAGCTGGTTCTGGTCGGCATCGGATTCTATGTTGCCTTGAAATATCTTCATTTGCCTGTAGAACCGCTCGTGTACGGCTTCTTTGCTGGATATGCTTTGTCTCTAATCCTGGAAGTTTCCATCTGCGCTTGGAAAGTGCGCAAATGCGCTCAAAACCTCACATCCGATTCATCTTCTTCGCCATCCTGACCGCTCTGGCCGTTTTGGCCTGCGGTGGTCGGTTAGCCGCTGATGAGCATTCCTCATCGCCGGGTACGACCGGTCATTCCGAGACGGTGGCTGAAACGCCTCCGTCGCAGCCGGCTCATGGAGAAGAGGGCGGCATTTTGGGCTTGCTGGAACACCACCTGATGGATTCCAGGCACTATCAATTCTTCGGATTGGACATTGCCCTGCCGGTCTTGACTCTGGGAGGTTACTCGCTGCCTGTCACGAAGCACGCTATTATGCTGATCACGGCGGGAATTTTGCTGATCGTATTGCTGGCTCCGGCGCGCAAAATCAAGTCCGGGGCTGTGCCGCACGGTCTGGCGAACTTTTTCGAGTTAATCATTCTCTTCATCCGTGACGATGTGGTATGCCCCTCACTGGGCGCAGAGGATGGCCGCAAATACTTACCCTACTTTCTAACGGCCTTCTTCTTCGTGCTGTTTTCCAATCTGTTGGGAATGGTACCCTATGGCAGCACGCCTACAGGCAATATATCAGTTACTGGCGCGCTGGCCGGCATTTCACTTCTTGTGATGATCGGATCCGGCATCGTCCGTCATGGGCCGCTGGGCTATCTGGGATCGTTCGTGCCGCACGGCGTGCCCATCTTTGTTGCGCCGATCCTCTTTCCCATCGAAATCGTCGGCGTTTTGGTCAAGCACTTCGCGCTCTGCATCCGACTCTTCGCCAACATGCTGGCCGGCCACGCGGTGATCACCGTCTTTCTCGGATTGATTTCCAGCTTCTTCATCGCTCCGGTCTCCATTATCGGTGCGGTGGCGATCTCGCTGCTGGAGTTGTTCGTCGCCTTCCTACAGGCGTATATCTTCGTCATGCTGTCGTCGCTGTTCATCGGCAGCGCGCTGCATCCGGAGCATTAGGGGAAAACATGGAACGAGATGATCATATAAAATTTTGGGTGAATTCATCCCATCTGGATTACGAAGAGATGGAGAAGCTCTTCGCGGCTGGCAGATAGGCCTGGTGCTTATTCGTCGGTCATCTGATCATAGAGAAGCTACTCAAAGCCTACTATATAAAGATGGTTGGTATTGAATACCCGCGCATTCACAACCTGGGTATGATCGCCCAGAAAGCAGGTCTGGGGATGAATGACAAACAAAGGAATAATCTGGATTTCATATCTGGTTTTAATATCGAAGCTCGCTATCCCGATGTAAAGCATAGCCTGTATAAAAAAGCCACGCATGAATTCACATTGAAAGCGCTGGCCATCATAAAGGAAACCCGACAATGGCTGCTGGAGAATCTATAGATTCCATCCGCGAGATAATTGGACGCTACGCTGATGTCCTTCGGAATCATCAGATAAATCTCGCTGAGGTTTTCCTATTTGGCTCTTTTGCAAAAGGCACGCCGCGTGAGTTTAGCGATATTGATGTCGCCGTGGTTTCGGGCAGTCTATCAGGCGATCGCTTTGATGATCGTTGCGCATTAATGCACCTGCGCTGGGATGTGGACCTGCGCATCGAACCCCACCCCTTCCGGCCGGAGGATTTCACCGAAGACAATCCCGAAGCGGCGGAAATTATGAGGACGGGAATTAGAATTCTATAGTCGATGTTGATATAGAATATCCAAATATCCAAAGTTCACCATTCAACGGAGATCTAACCCTATGGAAAGTTTAGCACTCGGTTTCATGGGCGCCGGATTGGGCGCGGGCATCGTCACCTTGGGCGCCGGTTTGGGCATCGGCCGCATCGCCGGATCGGCCATGGACGGCATCGCGCGGCAGCCGGAAGCCGCCGCCAAGATTCAGACGGCCATGCTGATTTCCGCCGCGCTGATCGAAGGCGTCGCCTTCTTCAACGCGGTCATCTGCATGCTCATCGCGCTGAAATAGGGGCCGCCATGCAGGATATCATCATGCCTCAACCCGGCTCCATCATCTGGACCGCCGCCGTTTTTCTCGTGCTGCTCTTCGTGCTGCACAAGTGGGCTTGGAAGCCGATTCTCACCGGCCTGCAAGCGCGTGAAGACGGCATCAAGAAGAACATCGAGGACGCCAAGAAGGCCAGGGAAGAATCGGAGAAACTGCTGGAGCAGTATAAGAGCCAGCTCGATTCCGCTCGCAAAGAGGCGCAGAAGCTGATCGGCGATGCGGCCTCGCGCGCTGATGTGCTCCTCGAAGAGAAGAAGAAGCAGATGGACGCCGAGGCGCAGGCCATCCTTGACAAGGCGCGCTTGCAAATTGACCAGGAACGGCAGAAGGTCATTCAGGAACTGCGTCAGGAAGTGGTCGAAATCGCCCTGAGCGCCGCGGGCAAGGTCATCCAAAGGACTTTGCGGCCCGAAGATCACCGCGAGCTGATCAACCGCGAAATCGAGAAGCTCAATTAATGAAAAACGAAGCTCTCATTCGCACCTATACCCGGCCTCTGTTCGACCTGGCGGTGGAGTCGCATCAGTTGGACGCCATCGGTGCCGAAGTGAAAATGCTGGCCGATCTCTATCAGCAGGTCCCCACTCTGGCGGAGTACCTGGATCGCTCCAACATTCCTCGCGACAAAAAGATTGAGCTGCTCAAGCAGGCTTTCGCCAAGCCCTGGTCGCCTTTCTTCGCCAACTTCCTCGATCTGATCCTGCGCAAAGGCCGTCAGGAGATTTTGCCGGAGGCCTGGGGGACTTTCGAGCAGTTTTGGGACGACTACAATCAGAAACTCGACGTTACGGTCACAACCGCCGTGGAACTCATGCCACAGCAGCGTGCCGCCTTGGAGCAGAAACTGGCCGCCAAGACAGGCAAGAAAATCAGTTTAAAGAGCCTTCTCGACCCGGCAGTTCTGGGCGGGATTCGCATTCAGATCGGAAATCACTTGGTGGACGCGACGGTGATCAACATGCTGTCCGGCATGAAGCAGGCTCTGTTGCCTCGATAAGCAGGATTACTCCAAACCTTTCAGGAATGCAAAATGCAGCTTCGACCCGAAGAAATTACGTCCATCATCAAGAAACAGATTGCCGGCTATGAAGCCAAGGCCGAGGTCGGCGAGGTTGGCGAGGTCATCCAGATCGGCGACGGCATCGCTCGCGTCTACGGTCTGGACAGCGTCATGGCCTCGGAGCTGGTGCAATTTCCGAATGACGTCTATGGCATGGCTCTGAACCTCGAGGAAGACAATATCGGCGTGGCCATTTTCGGCGATTATACCAAGATAAAAGAGGGTGATCTGGTGCGCCGCACCAACCGCATCGTCGAAGTGCCGGTGGGCGAAGAGCTGCTGGGGCGCGTGGTCAACCCGCTGGGTTTTCCGCTGGACGGCAAAGGGCCCATCAAGACCAAGGGAGCCCGCCCGGCGGAGAAGAAGGCGCCCGGCGTGATCTACCGACAGCCGGTGAAAGAACCGCTGGAGACCGGTATCATGGCCATTGACGCGATGATCCCCATCGGTCGCGGCCAGCGCGAGCTGATCATCGGCGACCGGCAGACGGGCAAAACCGCCATTGCCGTGGATGCCATCATCAATCAGAAAGGCAAGGGAGTCGTCTGCATTTACGTGGCGATTGGCCAGAAGGGCTCCACGGTGGCCCGTGTGGTGAAAATCCTGGAGGAAAACGGAGCTCTGGGGCACACCATCATCGTCTCCTCCACAGCAGATGAATCCGCGCCCATCCAGTATCTGGCTCCGTACTCCGGCGCCGCTATGGGCGAATACTTCCGCGATTCCGGCCGCCATGCTCTCTGCATCTATGACGATTTGACCAAGCACGCCTGGGCCTACCGCCAGCTATCCTTGCTGCTGCGCCGCCCGCCGGGACGCGAGGCCTATCCGGGCGATATTTTCAACCTGCATTCACGCCTGTTGGAACGCGCCGCCAAAATGTCGGACGATCCAAAAGTCTCCGCCATGGCTGGGTGTTCCGCCCCCGGTGGTTCGCTGACCGCCCTGCCCATTATTGAAACTCAAGGCGGCGACGTGTCCGCCTACATCCCCACGAACGTGATCTCCATTACCGACGGGCAAATCTATCTGGAGCCGGATCTGTTCTACTCGGGCGTTCGCCCGGCCATCAACGTCGGTATTTCGGTGTCGCGCGTGGGCGGCAACGCTCAGACCAAGGCCATGCGGCAGGTGGCGGGGTCGTTGCGCATGGATCTTGCGCAATACCGCGAAATGGCGGCCTTCGCCCAGTTCGGATCGGATCTGGACAAAGCCACCCGCGCTCAATTGACGCGCGGCGAACGCCTCGTGGAGATCCTGAAGCAGGGTCAGTATTCCCCCATTCCCATGGAAGAGCAGATCGCCGCAATCTTCGCCGCCACCAACGGTTTCATGGACGCCATTCCCATCGCCGCGGTCAAACGTTTCCAGGCGGATTTCGTCAAATTCATGCGCGCCGTGCATCCGGAGCAATTGAAAGAGATCGCCGAAAAGAAAATCATCTCAGACGATTTGAAATCCAAGCTGAAGGATTCATGCGCCGAGTTCCAGAAGGGATTTGCAATAGATAAGGCGGCTTAGCATTCTGGCATGCGACGGAAAACTGTAATTAATCTGACGCCTCGGCTCAGACAGTTACGGCAAACGATATTGCCGACCTTGAAGAGACATGAGGTGGCGAAGGCTGGGATTTTCGGATCCTTCGCCAGAGGTCCAGTACGAAGTTCCAGCGATCTGGATTTGCTGGTTGAGTTTCAAGGCAGGAAGAGCCTTTTGGATTTGGTCGGCCTGAAACTTGACCTGGAGGATCTTTTGGGGCGGCCCGTGGACGTGGTAACCTATCGGTCTGTGCACAAGAGGTTGAGGAAGATCATACTCAATCAGCATATCAGGATTCTATGAAGAAAGCACCCGAGATCCTTATTGGCCACATCCTCGATTCCATCCGCCAGATTCAGAAATATACAGAAGACCTCACGCCCGGGGACTTTCTTGCCAATGTCGAAAAGCAGGATGCCGTTTTGCGTCGCCTGGAAATTATCGGAGAAGCTGTCAAGAATATCCCGGTAGAAATCAAGGAACGTTATGCGGACATTCCTTGGCGCAAGATAGCCGGCCTGCGCGACGTTTTGATTCATGACTATTTTGACGTGGATGTTGAATTGGCCTGGAATATCGTTCATGAAGATCTAGCCGAATTTAGAAGACGCTTATTAGCGATTCGCCGGGACTTCAAAGCCGGAAGATAGGGTCGCATTTCCTATCCAAGTGTACTCAGAAATCAGCCATGCCATCCCTCAAACAAATCAAACGCCGCATCGCCTCGGTGAAGTCCACGCAGCAGATCACGCGCGCCATGAAAATGGTGGCCGCGGCCAAGCTGCGGCGCGCTCAGGAAAACATCATCAAGGCGCGGCCCTATTCGAACAAGCTGAAGCAGGTCATCCGCGAACTGGCCGAACACGCCGATCCTTCCCTGCACCCGCTGCTGGCGGTTCGCCCCGTCAAGGAAATCGGCGTGGTGGTGGTGACTTCGGATCGCGGCCTGGCCGGCAGCTTCAACACCAACATCATCAAGCGCGCTATCCGCGAGATTGAAAACGTCAGGAAGATAGATCCTGAAATCCACCTGGTGACCATCGGCCGAAAAGGGGCCGACTTTTTCCGCAAACGCGGCTACGACGTTATTCAGTCCCATATCCATCTTTTTCAGGATCTGCACTTCGGCGTCGCGGCCTCGATTGGCGAATCGCTCATTGATCTGTACGTCAACGCGAAACTCGACCGCATCTACCTGATCTATAACGAATTCAAATCCGCCCTGCAGCAGTTTGTCGTCGTCGAACAGCTTCTGCCGATCAGTCCGGAAGAGGCGCCCGTCCGCCGCGGAATTGACTTTCTCTACGAACCCGACGCGTTGAACGTGCTCTCCGGCGTCCTGCCGCTCTACGTGAACGTTCGAATGTGGCGCGTCTTCCTCGAATCCAACGCCGCCGAACACGGCGCCCGCATGACCGCCATGGAGAATGCCACTGAGAACGCCAGGGAGCTGATAGATTCCTTGACGCTGCATTACAATAAGGCCCGCCAGGCGGCCATCACCAAGGAGCTTCTGGAAGTCGTTTCCGGGGCGGAGGGGATGAGGTGAGTCAGCGCAGCCAATCCCTTTATCAAATAGAGCCGTGTGTCACTCGTTCGGAAAGAATAATTTGTGTGAAAGCAGTGATAATTTGTAGACTTATCTATATTACCGCGCTCTGGGCGTTGTTATTGAGCAGTGGCAGCGCCGCCGCTCAGGATCTGCCGGCTTACCCGTCCGAGGTGACCGCAGCCTTGGTCTCTGCCGCGGACCATCGCCCGGAGCTGGAAAAGGTTCTATCGCATTATGTTTCTTTGTCAGATTCAATTGGCCTCCAGGCTGCCTATTATTTGATTGCCAACATGGAGGGGCACGGCTTTCTCACCCATGCGCTGCGCGATACTCTGGGAGCGGAGATTCCATTCAATGCTCTGGATTATCCCGATTACGAAACGCTGGTGGCGGCTTTTGACTCCTTGGAAGCTCGGCACGGTTTGTTGGATTTCAAAAAGAAAGAGTTCGTGGCGGATTTAAATGCGATTACCGCTGATTATTTGATTGATCAGATTGATTACGCCCTCAAGGCCTGGCGCGAAAAACCCTGGGCCCAGCCGCTTGCTTTCGACCAGTTCTGTGAATATGTCCTGCCCTATCGTGGCAGCGAAGAACCCCTTGAATCCTGGCGGGAGGAGTTCTTTGAAAAGTACCGGGATCTGGAGGGAAGGATGGCGGATCCTTCCAATCCCCTCGAAGCCGCCCGGCTGATCAACGAGGACCTTAAGTCCTGGTTTCATTTTGATCCACGCTACTACTATCATCCGACCGATCAAGGACTATCGGAGATGCTCAAGGCTTGCAAAGGCCGCTGCGAAGATATGACCAATCTGACCATTTACGCGCTGCGCGCGAATGGCCTGGCTGTCACCAGCGATTACACCCCCTACTGGGCAAATTCGGGAAACAACCACGCCTGGAATGCGATCCTAACGCCGGGCGGAAAAGTGATCCCTTTCATGGGCGCCGAGGCGAACCCCGGGGAGTATCGTTTGGCCAATATGCTGGCCAAGGTCTATCGCAAGACCTTCAGCCGACAGAAGGGAAATATTGCTTTTCAGGTTGGTGAACCGGAGAAGCTGCCTCCATACCTGGGTGGGAAAAGTTTCCGGGACGTCACGGCGGACTACCTCCCCGTAGCGGATGTATCTATCAGGCTAAAACGCGAAGTTCCTGACACGCTTGCTTTTGCCTATTTATGCGTCTTCAATTCCGGCGAATGGAAAGCGATTCAGTGGGGAAGAATAAGCGAAGGTGTCGCTGTCTTTCCAGCCATGGGCTTAGACGTGGCCTGTCTTCCCGCGCTCTATCTCAATGAAGAAATCGTGCCCGCAGGTAATCCTTTTATATTGACTGCGGACGCCGTCGTGCAGGAATTGTTGCCCCTGGAGAGCAAAACCCTTTCGATTAGTTTGACTTCGACGACGCGCCGCGAACAAGCCGTTTCTACCGATAGCGTCGGCCAGACATCGCTGACTCCGGGGAAAGAATACGAGCTGTTCTATTGGCAGGGCGGCTGGCAGTCGCTGGGCAAATCCGTCGCCGGAGATAAGCCTCTCCTTTTCGAAAATGTCCCCGCCAACTGCCTCTACTGGCTGGTGGCCGCAGAGTCCGACCGCGAAGAGCGCATCTTTACGATCCGGGATGGCCGGCAGGTGTGGTGGTGATCTAGGAATGATTTAGAGGGTAGGTCGGATTCTCCCACGAAGTGGCGGCTTCGCCGCGAATCCGACAACCAGTTTGGATAAATAAGGCACAAAGGAAACATCAAAAATCCTCATGAACCAAGGCCACATCAAACAAATCATCGGCGTCGTCGTGGACATCGCCTTTCCCGACGGCAACTTGCCGCCCATCTATCAGGCGCTGAAAATCCCGCGCGACGGCGCGGAGGATCTCATCCTCGAGGTGCAGCAGCACCTGGGCGACCGCGTGGTGCGCGCCGTCGCCATGGACAGCACCGATGGTTTGAAGCGCGGTCAGGCTGTTTTCGATAGCGGCGGCCCCATCACCATCCCCGTCGGTCCGGCCACGCTGGGCCGCCTGATCAACGTCATCGGAGATCCCATTGACGGCCTGGGCGAGATCAAGTCTGAGACGCGCTATCCCATTCACCGGCCCGCGCCCGAATTGAAGGATCTCGATACAAAGGCGCAGATGCTGGAGACCGGCATCAAAGTCATTGACCTTATTCAGCCCTTTTCCAAGGGCGGCAAAATCGGCCTCTTCGGCGGCGCCGGAGTGGGGAAGACCGTCATCGTGATGGAGCTGATCAACAACATCGCCAAGGCGCATGGCGGCATCTCGGTCTTTGCCGGCGTGGGCGAACGCACCCGCGAAGGCAACGACCTGCTGCGCGAGATGATCGAATCCAAGGTGATGAATTACGGCGACAAATTCGACGTGGGCAATTACAACCTCGCCAACGTG
>Ga0315284_10001689_pt1 | contig 31521 bp, 3 predicted proteins | sample YL17G09_16_MG_FD_203696 | JGI IMG/M metagenome (GOLD analysis project Ga0315284, IMG submission 203696) | Sediment microbial communities from Yellowstone Lake, YNP, Wyoming, USA - YL17G09_16 | ecosystem: Environmental > Aquatic > Freshwater > Lake > Sediment | place: USA: Wyoming | collected...
GATGTGAACGCCGGCCCCAGGCCGGTGATCTGCTCCGCAGTCATGGGCGACCTCCTTGTCTGATGAATGGTTCATCGGAGAGGTCGCTCGAAAATCTTGAGCCAGATTAGCGCTGTAGTGCTAAGCCTCCTTTACTTCCTCGCGCTGCGGATCTTGAGCACGTTGCTGTAGCCGGACGAGCCTGCCGCGTTGATTGCCTTCACGCGGAAGTAGTACATGGTCGCTTTTTGCAGGCCCGCAACGCGGAACGAAGTCGTGTTTTCCGGCAGCGAAGCGGCGCTCGACCACTCGGCCCAATTGGTGCCGTCCAAAGACCACTCGAGCACGTATGCGATCTCATTGGTCGCGTTGTCCGCCCACGTCAGATCAATGATACCGCCATTGCCGGCCCGGCCGGTCAGGCTGGTCGGGGCGGCAGGCAGTGGTGGCTGCACATCGTCCGACTTGATCGTCACCGTCGACGCGCTCTCAGCGCCCACGTCGTACATGCTGCCGTCCTTCAACGACACGACCACCGTCTCATCCGGCTCGTACTGGGTATCGTCAATGGCCACCAGCGAGAAGGTAGCCGACTGCTGCCCGGCCGGGATTGTCACAGTGCCAGTCAACGGCTCGTAGTCGCTGCCCGCGGTAGCTGTGCCCGCAACGGAATACGTCACAATCAGATCGCTGGTACCCACATCACTGCGCGTAACGAGGAAATCGGTGCGGCCACCGGCTTCGGGGATGACCGCAGTAGCGGGGGTAATCGTCACCAGAGGTGGCAGTTCGTCATCGGCAATATTCACGGTAGCACTGGACGGGGAGTCGATCTCATAAGCAGCGTTTGAGGCCAGCGTCAGCACCACCGTTTCGTCGCCTTCGTACACCGAATCGTCCCGAACAGAAAGCTCGATGAAGGCCGAAGCCGAACCCGCTGGGATGAGTACCGACCCGACGAGAGCGGCGTAGTCCGTGCCAGCCGTCGCCGTCCCGCCCACTGTGTAGAACACCGTCAGATCACTGCTGGTGTCGCCGGTACGGGTCACTTCGAATTTGCCTGCGCCGTTCGGCTCGGCCGCAATCGGAACGGTGGCTGCGATGGCGACCGCCGTGGACACCTTGACTTGGATCGTCACCGTCGCCGTATTCGATTGGCTCTGACCATCGTTTGTCTGGTACGTGAAGCTGTCCGTACCGACAAACCGGTTCGTGGGCGTGTACGTCACTGTGCCATCCGGATTCAACACGGCGGTTCCCGAGGCCGGCGGCGTAAGCGCGGTCACGCTAAGCGCGTTTCCATCAGCATCCGTGTCGTTGGCCAGAACGGAAATGGAGACGGGCGTGTCCCGGTTGGTGCTAGCGATGTCGTTGTTGGCGACCGGCGCATGGTTCTCAGAATCGCGGAATGCCGGATCGTCCGTCTTCACATTCACCTCGTTGAAGGAGGCCAGCCCGTTGCGGGCAAGCATGCCGAAGACTCCATCGGTGACGAGGGCGTTAAAGGCGTAGCTGAGTCCCGCCTGCTCGTTGAGGGTGACACTCACGGTGGTGCCCTTAAGGGTCACGCCGAGCGTGTAATCGGTTGTGGCTGCGAGGCTGGTATCTATCAGAGCCGCATCGATAACCCAACCTGCCCTCAAAGTATGGTGGCCAAGGAGGATCTGCTTTGTTTCTACGGAGAGGGTGACGAACTTAAAGTCCTCCGGCCCATAATAATCGAAGACGAAACCTCCCTGCGCCGCTGTCGCCAGCGTGCCGTTCAGCTGGACATAGGAAGCCGGGGCCACCTCAAGGGTGAGCAGATCAACGGCGCTGCCACCGCTCGGCGCCGTGCCGTCATAACGGCCATCGGCCAGGTTCCATGTACCGCTTGAGGGAAGTCCGAAGAGGTCGGTAAGTCCGCTCGAGAAGTCTACAGTGCGATCGAGGGTCACTTCTGGAGGAATACGCTGCACTGTTACGTTATCGATCTGCCCCTTGGCGTTGTTGGCCCCGATGCCCACCATGCCCGCCTGGAGGAAGTACGTGAAGCCGTATTCATCCGTCCGGGGAGCAAAGGTATAGGTGAGGTTCACCCGGCTGTCCACGACGAGCGTTGCCGTACTGCCGTTCAGGGCCAGGAAGACGTTGTAGTCGGTATCGGGCTTCAGGGCCGTTGTGTACGGCCTCTGCACTACCGTATGCCAGCCTTGTGCGTCGCGATAGCCCATCTCCAGCTGATTGGTCGAGACGTTCACGCCGGCATACTTGAAGTCCGCGGGGCTCTGGTAATCGAAGATCAGATACGCGTTGGCCTTGTAGCCGCCGGTCGGCTTCACCGTCCGGATGGTGGCCAGTATCTCAAAGTAGGTCGGGATGTACTGGTCGACGTAGAAAACGCTCACCGCATCGCCGCCGAGCGTGGTGGGAGCCACCTGGTACCGGCCACTTGTGACAGTCCAGGTGCCGCTATCGGGGACAAATCCATCGGCAGTGCCGCTGTTGAAGCTTGCCGAACGGAGTACGTCACGACGGCCGCCTGGAATGTTGCCGGGCTGCGGGTCGTCCGGGGCGCCGGTCTGGTCGTGCCATGCAGAATCTTTCTGCAGCACCAGCCCAAGCTCGCCGTAGGGTTCATAATTGCGGTCTTGGTCGCCGTCCAGGAAGTTCTGGTCTGCCCCGTCGCTCTCGGAGAGATTATACAGGTACACGTGGAGGGCCGGCTGAAGTGCCCGACTCACGGTAGCCGCGCCGAAGGCGGCAAAAGGAACGACGTAGCTGTTGAACTCGCCCACCCAGTCGATCAGCCGGTCACCGCCGGTGTTGGCGATCAGAACATCCCGACCGGCGCCGGCGTAGGCGATGTCCTCGTATGTCGGGTCCGTATCAGGCACGTCATTCTTGCCTTGGATCGTACCGGTATCCTGATTGTCATCGGCGTTAGAAAGGTCGTCGCCGTAGCCGCCGTAGAGGTGGTCCTTCCCGGTGCCGCCTACTATCCAGTCATTGCCCAAGTCGCCGAAGATTACGTCGTTGCCGTCTTCGATACGCGCCTCTACGTCGTCGAACGCTTCAAAATTGAGGAGGAAATCGTTTATCTTTTCGAGCGGGGTGTATTCATTATACCACGCAAACTCGCCTGCCTTCGCCACATCGCCCCATTGCTTTGCGCCACCGTAGCCGAGGACATCGCCCTCGTTCAGAGGAGCATCATAGTAAGTTGGCAATGCCTCCGCGCCGGAGATCGCGTCGTCCCCTGCTCCACCGTGCAGGAAATCATTGCCCAAGCCGCCATAAATAATGTCGTCGGCGTACAGGGGATCAAAGAGCGGACCTTTGTCACCGCCGTCAGGCTCAAGGTTGAACGGGGTCACGTTTACCGTCTTCTTCAGCCGACCTGAGTCGTTGATAGTCGATTGCTGTATCTTGCCGGGCGTAGAGATTGTCGCGCCGAGTTGGTTGTTCGCAAACCCGTCAATACCGTAGAGGAGCTCGCCGTCGGTGCTGTTCCGGCTCGTGTAGATTCTGCCGTCGTCGCCGAGGACACCATCGTCGCCCGTGCCGCCGGAGATCCAGTCGTTGCCGTAGCCGCCGATTATGTCGTCGTCCTGGCCCTCGCCGAAGAGTACGTCATCTCCGACCATGCCGTAGATGAAGTCGTCGCCGGACTCGCCGTGGATCGTGTCGGCAGCGCCGATGTCCGTTGCCGCTTCTACAGAATCATAATCCGACCCGCCAGGGGTGTAGTCGATGAGCTTCGCGGCACGAGGGATAATCTTTAGGCCGGTCGTACCTGAGTAAGTATCGTAATTGAAAGTGAGGTATTTACCGCTGCCCGAGCCATTAGTACCTACAAGCCGATAGATATTCCCGTTATCGCCAAGGATCATATCGGCATCGCGCGCATGCCCTGTAGCACTCTCATCTCCCATATTGTTCCGTGTGATCAGGTCGCCGTTGCCGCCGTAGATCGTATCGGAACCGTCGGGCCGTTGATCGTGTGTCGTCAGACCGAAGAGGGATGAACTGCCGCCGATCAGGTCGTCCTGGCCAAGGCCGCCGTAGATCTTGTCGTCGCCGCCGTTGCCTTCGATGTAGTCGTCACCGCCGATGTCGCTGCCTGAAGTTGTCGTTTCAAGCGTTATCAACTCATAGCCCGGGTCGGTGATCTGCCCGTCGCCGTGGACCGTATCGTTGCCGAGCTGGCCGAAGACGAGGTCGTCATCGGCACCACCTGCAATGAGGTCATCTCCGAAAGTCGTCGTATCGGGTGTATGGGAGGAGTCATAAAGGATGACCGTTCGCGCATGGACGCCGTCCGGATTGGCCTGTGATGCTCCCGTGACCAGAGCCAGTCCGTCACCACCCGCTGCTTCACTGTAAATTGACGTACCGACAAGCGCCTGGAACCGTGGGCTCTTGTGATCGTCAGTCCGCTGGATGCTGGCGTTGTCACCGGCGATGACGTCATTGCCCGTACCGCCATCGATAATGTCGCCTGCGTCGAAGCCGGTCGCCTGGTTGTGACCACCGTAGATATCATCGTCACCGGCACCGCCGAAAATCACGTCCGTACCCTGCTGGCCAAGGATGTAGTCACCGCCGGCCTCGCCGTAGATCAGGTCGCCTGCACCCGCGTATATGTCACGGATACACGTCGCCGTGTAGGAGTAACCCTCATACCAGGGCGCCGGTTCATAGCCGGGCACATAATTATTCGAATATGTCACTATTGTGTTCGCACCGCCCGTGCTCAGGACCTCGCCCTGGTCGCCGAAGATTACGTCCACGCCAGCGCCCGCATGAATCGTATCGCTCTTTGTGCCGCCAAAGATGATATCGTCACCTGTCAGAGTCGTTATTGTGTCCCCACCGCCGTCGTCAGGCTCTATCGTTTCTATGCGGGTAGGAACTCCGTTCAGGAAAGCAATGTGGCCGCTGTCACCGATCACGACGTTGTTACCGCTGCCTGCGTCGATCGTGTCGCCGAACCTGCCACCGATCACGATGTCGTCACCCGCCCCGGTCGTTATACCGTCGGTGCCGCCATTATCCTTGGTCGAAATACTGTTGATATCGTTGATTGTGCCGTTGACATCGTAAGTGATCGTGCCGTCATCACCAAGGACCACCTTGTTCCCATCGCCTGTGTCAATGGTATCGCCCGCCTGGCCCCCGACGATGACGTCGCCGCCGTTACTGGTTGTGATTTGGTCCGCCCCGCCTTCAGCGCTATCTGTGCTCAGGATGCTCTGGAGGGTATCGGCCGCCTGGAAGGTTACCGCGCCGTGGTCGCCGAGGACGATGTTCGTGCCGTCGCCGGCATCGATCGTGTCGCCGGCCTGGCCGCCGATGATGAGGTTCGTGTTGCCGGTAGTGCTTACGGCCACGTCGATATCGTCCGCAGCGCCGTCAGCCGTGGTGGTCGTCTCCGCCTTCTGGAGCCAGCCGCCCGTTCCGTAGGTGAGGGAGCCGCTGTCGCCCAGGACCACGTTCCTGCCCTGCCCGGCATCGATGTCGTCGGTCCCCGTGCCGCCCACGACGGTGTTGGTGCCGATCCCGAGTTTGATGATGTCATTGCCGCCTTGAGCATTGTCCGTGCTCAGGATGCTCTGGAGGGTATCGGCCGCCTGGAAGGTTACCGCGCCGTGGTCGCCGAGGACGATGTTCGTGCCGTCGCCGGCATCGATCGTGTCGCCGGCCTGGCCGCCGAAGATCGTATCGCTGTCGTCCTCACCATACAGCCAATCGGTCGCACCTACGCCCGGTGATGTCGTCTGGGCCAGCGACAGGGCGGTAGGCCCGTCCGTTCCAGAGAGCGGCACGAAGTCGAGCCGTGCATTGTCGCCGGCGATCAAGTCGTTCCCGGCTCCACCGTGCACCGTGTCGCCCGCCGCGCCGCCGATGATGATGTCGTTGCCGCCATTGCCGTCGATGTTGTCAGTCCCGCCAATCGCCTCATCTATAGACCAGATGACGCTTGGTCCGCGTACCTTACCGTCCGTTTGGTCCTCGGGTAGCATGGAAACGCGATAGAAGTAGGTCGCGTCGGGTGTGACATCCCAGGCGGTATCGACAGTGATTTCTGTCTCTGTATTGGCCGTAATAGTCCTGTACTGCACAGTACCATCCGACGAAATCGCCTGCACGGAGAGACCGACCAGGCCACCGTATGTTGTCGGGAATTCTGCCGTGCTGTCTGTCAGCGTGGTCCCCGTGGCGGAAGTCACAGGCGGATTCACCGGATTCTGCGCCCAGGTATGACCAAGGCGTGTGACGACGAATCCATCGCCGTCCAAGTAGTCCACCTGGCCGTAGTCGCCGAAGAGGATGTCATCGCCGGAACCACCATGAATTTCATCGTCCCCCGTCTCGCCGAAGACGATGAGGGGCGCGGTGGAACCTTCACCATTCACCGCATCATTTCCGGCCTGCGTGTTGAGGGCAAAGGCACCACTTTCACCAGCAATAAGATTAACCGTAACCTCGTCGTCGCCCTCCCCGGTGTTCACCATAGTGAGAGTATAAAATTCACTGTCACGATGCGTGGCGTGATCCGCCGAGATTGTGGCGTAGTCCACAGTGAGTTTGTCGTCTCCCGAACCGAGGTTGACCTGAACGACCTCAAGGTCGCCATAGGTGATACCACCGGGCTGATTAGAGCCGGCAAGAAGATCGACATCCGGCCCCATGCCGAGGCCGGTGATCCTGCCCTTGGTCACGCCGCCGAATTCGTCCGACGTCAGGGCGCCGACATCATCCGCCACGCTGTCCTGGTCATACACGAATAGGTAGTCGACCTGCTTCCGCTCATCGGCGAAGAAGTTGACCGAAAGTGAAGTGATGGCGTACTCGGAGATGTTGCCGTCCTCGTTGGGCGCCGTGACCGCGGCCTTGCTCGGGTCAACCTGGCTCGGGTTCTGAAGGGTGAGAACCGTGTTGTCGCCCTGCACAACAACGTCTTTGATCATCCAGAAGCGGTCGAATTTCTGATCGGGATTGGAAGCGTCGAGGACCACGTCCGTCCCCGAACCCGTCGTCATCTCGAGTGTCCTACCGATGAGGGTCGAAAGATCCGCCGCCACTGTCTGGAGATCAACTGTCTCGACCGTCATGTGCTCGATGGCCCCGGGACCCGTACCTGATTCGAAGGAGACTACGTTTCCGTCGCTCAGGCGCCTGTTCAGCTCGCCGGTCAGCATCAGCGGCTTGGGCAGGCTCAGCGAGCCCCCACCCGAAGCGCCCTCGATGAAGAGAGGCCCGCGGATCTCGTTCACGGTCGCCTGGCCGGGCACGAAGACCTGCGTATCGTCGCCGTCGATTATCGTGTCATCAATCGCCGATACGGCAACCGTTTGCGGTGTGTTCCAGTTCGTCGTAGTGAAGGTAAGCGTCGTTGCAGCCACATCGTTTACCAGCACCTGCTCTTGAAAGTATGCGAAGTTGCCGGAATTATTGGATCCCGTCGTCCGGGTCTTGATGGCATCCATATCGATCGTAACGTCCGCCGTCGGCTGCTTGGTCAGTACAACCTGGTAGGTATCGGTTGCGCCGCCTTCGACCACGTCCGTCGAGCCGTCGCTCTCGATCACGACGACACTCGCCACCTCGTTATCGGCGACATCCACCACTACACGGTCGGCAAGGGAACCGTTATAGCCCGCTTCCACGTAGTCGTAACTCACCTCAACCGTACCCGAGATCGCCTCGGGGGTCTCACCGTCAGCCCCGAAGAAGACCAGCGTATTGCCGAACACGCCGAAGCGTTCCGAAGCGCGGACTTCATCGTCAACGGTCACCTGCAGGGTTTCGGCGAATCCGTCCGCATCCACTACCGGTTCATGCTCCAGCAGGACCGTATCGAGGGGGTTTGTTGTCGGGATGGCGTTGACTCCCGCAACCAGGGGATCACCGTCGATCTGATACGAGGCCGACAGGACCGAACCGGCATCGCCGCTAGCCAGTGTATGGGAGATATAGTCGGTGTGGAAGCCTTCCTTCAGGGTGTCATTCAACGCCAACACGGTGACGATCTGGGCAATATTGTAGTTCCTCGGGGTGAAGGTCAGCTTGTTGTCAACCACGCTCGGCCTGGACATCAACACCTGGTCGAAGAAGGAATCGAGGTTGACGATCACATCCGCGGACGGAGCCCGGGTGAGAACAACCGCGTATGTATCGGTCATGCCGCCCTCTATTACCTGGGTGGTGCGCCCCGTCGGGGTGACGATTGCGCCGGCCCGGTCGTCGTCGTTGATCTGTACTTTCACGCTGCGCATAGCCAGTTGATGGTACTGGCTGCCCGGGTCTGAACTCTCGACCCTGTGGTTGATCAAGGCGAATTGCTTGCCCTCGCTCGCGACATCGTGAGTCGCGCGGAACTTCACCGTCTGTGCCGTCTGCCAACTGCTCGCAGTGAATGTGAGCTGGAGCGTCTCTTCCCATTTATCGGTATTCGGGTTCCAGAACTCTATGGTCTTATAGCCCTTCGCCCCGTCCTCCGGCGCCGGCTGCTGGACCAGGACGGAAATCGTCACGACCTCGGTCCCCTCTATCTTACGAGTCAGGGCCACGGTGTAGGTGTCATAGTTCCACCCTTCCTCCGCGAGACCGACTGTCGAAGCGTGGATATCTTCTGTAACCGTGGAAACGCCGCCGGATTCGGTGACAACGATGAAGAACTCATCGTTGTCCGCAACGTTCGCGGAAATGCCTTCTACGGTGATGCCGTCGTAAAGTGTGTCTGAACTCTCAACATTGTGCAGGATGACGCCGCTGTGCCCCTTGAGATCGTTGCTGACCACGGGTATGGGCGCATCGGAAGGACTCCCTCCGACGAAGAAGGTGTCGCTGCCGAGGCCGCCGTCGATCTCCGTGACCAGGTCGGCGCTTGTCGAGAGAACGAAACAGCGATCATCGCCCTCGGCCTCGTCCACCTTGAGCTTCTCGATGTTGACGTAGGTGACGAAGAGGCCGCCACCGAAGACGCCCTGATCGGTGATCACGAAGTCATCGCTGAACTCCGTTCCGATGACGATGACGGTGTCGAGACCGTCGCCGCCGTCTATGCCGACCGGCGCGTTGACGGCATAGCGAATCAAATCCACGCCCGCGTCGCCCTTCATGTCGGTCCGGGCGCGCTGGTCTTCCTGGGACCCGGCAAGGGCAAAGGCCCGCACCGTGAAGGAATCATCGCCGTCGCCGCCGTTCAGTGAGAGCACCGCCTTGTTGTGGAAGACGGTGAACTCATCGTTCCCCTCGCCGCCGTTGATCGTCATGGGGGCGGTGATCCCGTTGGAAAGCCATCCGCGGGTGATCTCGATTGTCGCAAATATGTCCTCATGGGCGATGTTTGCCGACTGCTCATTGTCGTCGCGCTGGGACTTGAAAACCTGGCCGATCTGGAACCGATCGTTGCCGACCCCCCCGTTGATCGTGAAGACCACGAGGGCGTCGTCCGAGGCAACGCAGTCGTCGCCGTAGAGCGTGTTGAGGGTGATCCCCTCGATCCCTCGGTAGTTGAAGCGCTCGACCTCCGCGCCGTCCTCGTTCAGCTTGGCCACGAATCCGGTATTAGGTGCCGCTGGGCCTTCAATCGCCATGGCCCGCAGCAGGAAGACATCGTCTTCGGACGTACCGTTGATCGTGATTTCATCGACACCGCTTGCGCCGGTGTCGTATACCCGCGTCAACTGATCCGTGTCACTGCCCCGGGTGTTGATGAAGTAGAGGTCGCGGCCGCCCTGACCGTCGAGGTCCATCTCGTCCGTTCTGCTGTGCAGCCGGTTGACGGTGATCCAGTCGGTTTCCTCGCCGCCGAACACCTGGACGTGTCCGGAAATTCTATTCGTGTGCTCCGCATCAGTAACCTGGGCATCGATCACGATCACATCGTGGTCGGCCTCGCCGTAGATCATGACGTCAGGAGCATTGATCGTACCATGGATGGTGATGTCACTCCCTACGCCTGAATCGGCATTGCCGAAATCGCCTTTGATGGTGATCGACGTGCCGGCGGTGATCCCGGTATCTGCATCCTGCTGGAAGTCATCACCCGCGAGCAGCCGCACCTCTGTGGCAGCACTGATAGCGGCATCGTTCGTAAGGGTGAAATCCTCGCCGGTATTCGCGGAATCGATCGCCTCGAGTTCGACATCGGCTTCCGTTGAGGTAATGTCTTCGGTGACGGTCATGAAGCCGGTTGTCGTGACGCGGATCGTGCTATCGGCCAGCAAGCCAACAATCGTTGCCGCGGCCGGCAGTGCGGCGCTGCTGATGGAGCCGATCGTGAGTCCGCCAAGGTCGTCGATGAAGATACCGCCTGTTCCGCCGCTCCCTTCCAGCTTGTCCACGGAAAGCTCGAGCGGATTGCCCAAGGTAGCGATCCCGGTGGCCGCATGCAGCAGCGCGTTGGCTGCGATGATGTCGAGCGCGTTGGCGGTTGCCTCCGAGGCGAGGTCGAGAATGCTCCCTGACGTGGAATCGACCGCTACGTCGGTGCTTGTGCGCAGGAGGCTCAAGACGATGTTGTCGGTGGCGTCCACGTCGATCAAGCCACCGGTCGCATCCACGAAGGAACCGTCGGCCATGGTGATGCCGCCGCCCGACGTTTAGTCGTAGTCCGCGGTCAGCGTGACGGTGGGACTACCGGACTCGGTGTCGATGGATCCGTCGGAGTTGAAGGTGATGTCGTTGTCTGCAAGGAGGGTCACGATACCGCCGCCGCTCGTGATCGGCGCGTTGACGTGGATGTCGTCGGTCGCATCCAGCAGAACCGGACCGGCCGCGCTGTCGATGGCTTCCGATACGGTGATGGAGCTGGCCGCCGAGATGTCAACAGTCGTTCCGGCCTTAATGCCGACCTGGCTGCTGACTCCACCGATGATCAAGTCTCCCGTATTATCCAGCCAGATTCCTCCGGTCCCCGCATCGGCCTCCAGGTAATCGATCTCGGTTTCCAGAGGATCCGCCGCACTGGCAATTCCATCACCGGCATTGAGAATCGCATTGACCGCGTCGATGTCACTGTCACTGTCGGTGTAAGTACCTTCAACAATGGCGTCTTCAACATTGAGGGTAACAGCTCCACTCGTGGCATTGAACTTGTCGATGTATGCACTGCCATCCACCTGAAGGGTGATATTGCCGCCGGTGGATGTCATGTTCTCCACATAGAGGTCTCCAAAGCTGTGAATAAACGTATCCCCATCGGATAGCGATGTCAGCTCGCCATCCAGGATCAGGATCTCCAGGAAATTCGAATTGGTACCGATGTTCCCACCAGACCCGGCACGGAGGTAGACGTCTCCGGTAATGGGCGTAACGACATTCTTGCTCGGCAGATCCACATCATCAAAGATATCCAGGAGAGAACCCTTTGGCGCCTGAAGGTCGACATACTCATCCGATGATATTTTGCCGACGTACATGTCTCCGTCGAGAACCTGTATCTTGACGATGCCGCCCGCAACAACCCGAGTGATCCTCAGATCAGATGTAGCTTCGGTCTCACCGTTTATCGTGAGATCGCCCGCAATCTGATCGATGATTATGTCGCCCGCTGCCTGGGCGCTCAAACGGCTGGTCGGCAAGAGCTGAATCTCGAGTGCGCTCTCTTCCGGACCCGTTATAGAGCCCGTTTCCGACAACAGGGTCAGGTCACCAAAGGTGCCGATAGCGGCTGTTTCGTCAGTGTTGTTGAGATCGGTAATGGAACCTTCTGCCTGGAGGCGTACGTTTCCGCCGGCCAGGACGTGATCGAGCTGGAACGCACCCGTGGTCTGAACCGCCACACCGCCGCCGGCTTCCGCAGTGAAGGTGCCGTCAGCTTCGAGGTCGACGTCGTCCCATAGCTGGAGCGTCACATTTTGGACGACGAACTTGTTGAGCACCAGGTCCCCGAAATCCAGGTCAACAGGCGCAGCGTCGTCCGTGGCATATTTCGCCTGTTGCCCTCGATCCGTGGTGAGCCTTTGCCATACAGCGTTGCCGTAGTCTTGCTGGACCAGATCCATCGATCGTGTTCCGCCAAGATATCTATAAAGACCATACTCATCCGAATTCAACTGCACGAGGACCGTTTGGCCGTAGCCGACGGTCTTTATCACCGATGCAGATACGTCCGATCCGGTGGAAAAATCTACCGCGATCTTCTGCCAGCTTGAATCAGTGAAGTTCACCAACTTGAGATCGGCGTCAGTTTCGCCGCTACCTACGTATTTATACAGATCGTAACTCACCCCTACGATGTCGTCGGCAGTGGCCATCGAGAGTGCCACCTTTTCGTCATTCGAAAGACCGGCGAATCCGCCGCTCATGTCCATAGACATCATGTCGGAAACGTGCCCGATCTGACTTGTCCCGCCCGCAATCAGGGTGACGTTTTTGCCTATGACATTGGGCGTCTCGAGCGCCTCTGTATCGGGGGTCAAACCCAGGAACGAGGTGTGCGGGAAAAGGACCCTCATCAGGCCTGGTGACAACGCGTAATTCGCAGCGTCGAGCGAGAACTCACCGCGATCATACGCGGCCTTAAGCTCCGCCGAGAGGTTATTGTAAATCAAGGTCGTGCCGCCTTCGCCAGGCCGGAACAACTCGACAATACCGTCGAAGAGGGAGCCACTGCTCGTCTTCAGATAAACATCGCCTTCCGTGGATATCACCGCGGCGCTTGCCGTCCAGCTCACGGCATTGACCAGCCTGAGATCGCCGGCTGTTTCGATGATATAGAGGTTGGATTTCGCGCGTGCCGCCAGACCTCCGGTAGTGGCCACACCGTCGATGTCGCTATCCACGTTCATGGGAAGGGCGCTTGTGCCGATGGCGCCTCGGAAGGCATCGAGCTCGACAAGTTCGCCGGCGATCTTCGTCTCGGCAGACTTCGCGTTGATGCCGTCGGGGGCGTTGACCAGCACGTTGCCGTGAGTGGAATTGACCTGGTCGATCGTGAAGCTGCTGCTGTCGTTGTTGAGCGAGATCGCGTTGACGGTGATGTCGCCGCCGGCCGTTGCGATCAGGGCGGCCGTCTTGTTGCCTTCGATGTTCAGCCGGATGATGTCTTCGCTACCCTGCCCGGCGTGAACCACAGGGGTTGCACCGTAGATGGCCACGCCGTCTGCGCCGGTGATCGAACCGTATAGCGAGGTCAGGGTGATCGTACCGCTTTCAGGCGACTCCATGTCGCCCTGAAGGATCAGGTTGCCCCAGGTGGTTACGTTGATCGACGGGGCGGACGGGCCCTGGATGAAGTCGATGGCGATCAGGTAATCCGCCTTCAGTGTGTGGGTGTACATATCCTTCAGGCCCTCGATCTCGACGATCGTGAGGGTCACCGTCTTCTTGCGAAGCCAGCCGCCACCCGTTGTGGTGGTATCGGAATCGATAGAACTGTTGGTGAAGCTGTCGGGATACTGATCCAGGGTGCGGTCGAGCACGCCGACATCGGTATCCGAATTGACCACGATACCACTTGTATCCGTCATGAGCTGCCATACCGCTGTATCGGTATACTCCTGGCCGGGCAGGTAGATATTCGCATCGTCCGCAATATACAGGTACCACTGGCCGCCCGTACCGTAGCTTTCGTCGCCGCCGACAAAGACTTTGGTGAGGTTCTTCACCGCGTCGATATTGATCTCATCGACCAATTTGTAGCGGATGGTGTAGGCATCGCCGTTGGCATAAGAGGGCAGTCCGGAGGTGCCTTCCATCTCCAGCGTCTCGGATTCAAGCAGAGGTTGTTTGTCGGTATAGACGATGTCCTGGGATGTCCAACTGTGGTCCTTGGACAGCAGGTCGGCCAGCTTATTGTCCCCGAATAGGTTGAAGCTGTTCTTTTCGTATACGGTGGTTGTGGTCTTGGTCTTGGACTGGCCCTCAACCCAGAGGTAGTGAAGCCCCTCGCGCGGTTCGTATTGGGTTTCGATTCCGTCGACGATAGCGATTGCGGCCCCCGTCGACTGGAGCGTGTATGTGATGGCCGCCACCACCCCGTCTTCGTTGACCGGTTGCGTGGCCTCTACGCCCGTATAGTGCTTGAGTACAACCCCGCTTGCGGATGTCTCATAGACGTCCTTGGTTATCGGCGACGCCCCGGTATCGATGATGGTGATCTTGCCCTTCCGGTCGGTGGTGGTGTCGATCCGGTCGAGCACCAGGTCATAGCTGGTCTCGTTGTCGATATCGACACTGGTGTAGCCGTTGGCGACACGCAGAAGGCCGTTGCCCGTGCTGAGTATCTGACCGGCGAGAACGATCTCCCCTCCCTGCGGCACGATCTCCTCGAGCACGATGGCCTGACGGGCGGCATCGAAGAAGCCGTCGACAGGCACGCCGTCAGCGCCGAAGCTGATGCCTGCGAGGGTGTTGCCATCGTCATCGGTGAAGTTGACTGTCTGGTTCCCCGGATTAAAAGTGTCATCGATGTACAGCGTGATCGTGTCCACGCCGCTCTGGATCAGGCCGTTGATGTTGAGGAAACGGGCTGTGATCGTGATCTTGCCCTGGGCCAGGATGCGCGAGTCGTCCCTGTTTATCGCCTCACTCAAGCCCGGCACGTCGGACGCAGTCCCAAAATCCAACGGTAGCGTAGCCGTGATGTCGATCCCGAATAACTCCATAAACAGATCCGCAAGGGCGGTGAACCCGGACATCGTGATTGCGGCGGCCCGTTGTGCGTCATAACTGATGTACTGCCGCGGATCCTGGTTCGTATGGAACCAGCCTTCGGTATTCAACGAGAAGTCGCGTTCCGCTGTCACGGTTATTGTCTTCGCACGCAGGGTGCCGGAGACTATGATGCTGCCTTCTTTGTTGTCGATGACCAGCGCACCGTTTTCATTGATGACATCACCGACGATGTACATATCCTGGTCGAGAGTCGACAGCGTGGCCACAAGATCGTCACTGCCGGCCGGGAAATCGTAATAGCTGATCGGGTAGGCGTCCTGGGTGATATTGATCTGCGGCTCTTCGGCGTCGGCGTTGTCGGTAAACTTGAAGGTGTTCAACCATACATTACCGGGCTCGAATACCGTGTAGACGCCGTCGATGATCTCCACCTTCTTGTTGTCCTTGATGATCGCATCGTTGATCACGCTCGTAAACGGGGTCTGGTTCTGTATGCTGATCTGAGCGCCCGCTCGGGCGATCAGACGGCCGGCATCGACCAGCGCCTGGTAGGCCGTCTTGGCCGCTGCCTCGGTACTGGTCGACAAGCGGTCGCGCTCGATGAAGACGGAGCCCGGCGATGCATAAATGCTCGGGATGTTGACGAACAGGGTGTCAAGCTCGCGCTTGACTACCAGTTCACCGGCCGTCGTATCGCTGCGGATCTCCCCCGACACCGGGCTCGTTCCAACCAACGACCACCTGGTAGTAACGCTATAGTCCTCTTCAGTCAGGATCAACCAGTCATTTGCGCCACAGTACTGATAGCGATGCAGTCCAGAGACATCAGAGACATCAAAGACATCAACGACGGTATTGCCGGTGTGCACTTCGGTGTAGTACTGCGTCAGGCCCAGCTCTTCCAGCGTCTCGTCCAAGGCGTCGAGTTGCACCTGGTAGCGTGCGAGGGCATCGGCATCGCCGGTGTGGTTGAGTATCCAGCTCACCAGCTCATCGCGTTGCTCCAGAAGCATGTTCCCGATGTTGACGTAGGAGACGGTCGGCGCGGCCATCTCCACCGGCTTGATGACGTAGAACTTGCCTTCGATCGAGCTCCTGAAGGCCGTGGTGACGTTGCTCTGATAGACCGGCCTCAGCTGTTGAGCCACGGTCAACGTGGCGCCCAGATGGGTCCAGCGCGCGGCATCGCCGTAGTTCTCATTCTCCAATAGGATGCTGTCGCTGCCGTCGGTGGTGTCGACCTTGTACTCGTAGTAGTCGCCGACAGTGCCGCCCGCATTCGCGCCGGTGACGACCTGGATGATCGTGCTGTTGGTGATCGAGAAAACGATTTCATTGACATCCAGCCAGGCATACTCGTACTTCAGACCTGCCGGCAACGCGGGGCTCAGCTTCGCCAGCTCGGCATCGCTGAGGCGATGTCCCACACCGGCGACGTCGACGTCTGCCTCGGCGCAGTTGAGCCGATCCAGGATATTCAGGCCATTTCCGGACAACAGATCGTCCTGGACCGCGTCCGCAACTTTCACCGGCAACAGGCGCACCACGGCCATGTTGTTCAGGCCGGCCTCGACGAGGGCCGTGCCGGCGACGTTGACTTGGTTGTTGCTCACGTCGTCGGCGCGATCCGGAACGCTCATGCCATAGGGGATGAAAGAAAGAGACAACGCCATGCCGGACGTCTTTGCCCTTTCCTTTTGGCTACCCGTGGTAGCGATCAGATTGACGTCTTCGAGGGCCTGCAATTTTGAGTTGCCGAGCACATTGACTTGGTTCGTTTCGTTGATGTCGGCATCCACGATCGGCACGGCGATGTTCGGGTACAGCGACACCGCCAGGATCTCGGCATTACCCTTCGAGAAGAGGATGTTCTTGGTCCCGTCCGTGCTCCGGCCCGTCATAAGATAGATGTCGCTCGCCTTGATGGTCGAGTCGGTCACCGTCACCGTATCGTTGACGTTGTTTTTCGCGGTCACGTCGGCCGCCGCCACGCCGCTCAGGTAGGACGCCACCATCAGATTGGCGCTCGGTCGAAGCTCGGTATTCGTGCTCGTGGCCAGATAGACATCGCCGGATTTGTTTTCGATGGAGGCGCTGGTCACGTTGATCTCGGCGTTACCATCGAACTCGATGCGCGACAGACCGGCGCCGATGCCGAACCCGGAAACGCTCTCCACGCGGACGCTGTCCTTTGCGGTGCCGCTGTTGACGGCCTCGATCTCGATCGATCCCGGCGTCTCGTTACTGCCCAGTGCTGTCAGCGAAGTGCCGCTGCCGATGTTGATGATCGCATCTGAATCGAGTTGCGTGTCGCTCGCCAGGACGGTGAGAGTCCCTAACCCTGCCGAGCCAGCATCCAAATTGTACCCGTCCGCGTACTCATCCTTGCTGAACACGTTGACGGCTTTGATGTAGATCGAATCGGCCGTTATTGCCGTCGCTTTCCCGGAGCCGACGCCGATGTTTACATTGGCGCCGGTCGTCATGGTATTGCCCGCTCCGGCGCCTGTGCCGGCAGCCAGGCCAAAGGAGACCGCATCGGCCCTGGAATCGAAATTCTGCGAATGCACGGAATTCACCACCAGCGTCCCGACCGTGACGGCCACGTCTTCACCGACTGTGGCGAGCGACGCGCTGTCGCTGGTGATCGTGGAAATCGCGCCGGCGACGGACACCAAACCGCCGCTGGCCGCCACCGTGCTTGACCGCAGGATGTCCGTGCCGGTCGCGGTGATGCTCAGCGAACCGGCGGTGATCGAGGTGTGGTCACCGACCCCTGCCGTGACTTCGTTCACGGTCGCCCCGGCGCCGATGCTCACGTCGGCGACCATCGCGCCTGCCGCGATCGCCCCGAAGGCGCCGCCGGCGGCAAAGGTATTGGCCGTGTTATTGGCGGTTGCGCTGATCATCACCGCCTCGGTGACGACAACGTCGGCATTCGATACATCAGCCGCGACGGTCGTGCTTATATCCGCCTGGGCGGCGTTGCCGGTGAGGCCGATGAGCGATGCCGCGACACCCGCCGTGTTGGTCGTCGGGATATTTGCGGTCGACTGCGCAAGGACCGAAAGATTGCCGCCGGCCACCGAAGCGCGGGCCGTATCCGAGTCGCCGGCAAGGGATGCCGAAATATCGCTGCTGATCGCATTTGACACCACAGAGACACCGATGGCCATGCCCAGCCCGAAGGCCACTGTGACATTGGCAGCATCGCCTTCGATGTAAGCGTTTTCGCTCGCCCTAACCGTGATGTCCCCTATTGCCGCAACGTCCAGCGCGCCGCTGATCGAAGCGGCGACCGAATTGTCAATGGCGCTGCCAATCACCACGCCCCCGCCGCTGACCGCCTGGAGCCCGGCTGAGATAGAGGCGGTCACTGCGACGACATCCTCGACCTTGGCATGCATGACCTCGGCTTCGACCCGGATATCGCCGCCCGCCGCGACCATGTCGTTACTGTCGCCGCTGATGTACGCCTGGACGTCATTGCTGATGTTCGCGCCCACCAGGGAAGCGGCCACGGAGAGAGACACCATGCCGACCGAGATCGACGCGCCGATCGCCGAGGAGTGAATCAAGTGGCTGTCGGAAGTCGCCTTGACGAGGATATCGCCGAGCGCCACCGCATCGGATTGATCGATATAGGCGCGGATATGGGTATCGAAGTCGTTGGTCACCTCCACGCCCGCTCCGGAAACCGCCCCGCCCAGGCCGATCGCCAGCGCGACCGAGCCGGCGAAGGCGTCGGATTGGATGGTCTCCGTGGAATCCGCCGTCACCGACAGGTCTCCTGCCGACAAAACCGTCGAGTTGCGGATGTAGGAAAACGCCTCGTTCTGGTAGGTGCTGCTCTTCAGGGTGAACGTGCTCAGATCGAAGACCCACTGGGTGTATTCTCCGATGACATTATTCGAAAGCGAGAGCCCCACCGACCCGGCAACCGCGACCAGGCCGCCCGATACACCCGCAGAGAGGGCGCCGACCACCGAGGTGATGCTCGAATGATTCTGAGCATCGACGATGATGTCCTTGCTGACGACCGTAACCAGTCTCCACTGAGTGTTGTCGAGGTAATTCTGGTTACTGAGACCGACCGGGCTATCGCTGGGATTCTCTGTGCCTTGCGTCGCGCCAATGTACTGGTAGATCTGGCCTGCCGTGCCGCCGCCGAAGGCGCCGGTCGCCCCCTCGACCAAGCGGACGCGATGGCCGTACATCAACACGTTGACCTGCTGGTTCGAGAGGTAGTTCCAGGGCGTTGCGGTTACCACGGTGCTGCCATCGATGTAGCTCCTGACGCTATTGGCGATTACGTTATCCGCATAGGCGCCCGCACCGCTCAGGGCGATGCCCACCAGCCCGATTCCGACCGACAGCGAAGCCGCGACGGTCACGGATTGGATTCCGGCATTCTCCAGCGCCTCGACACGCACCTCGCCTCGGCGCGCCGTCACACCATTGTCCGCATCGGCGATATACGCGGAAATGTCGTTGGTAATGATGTTGAAGGCGGCCGCCGCTCCGATCGAAACCGAAACCGCCGCCACTCCAGCGAAGGACGCCGCCAGCGAGGCCGCCCCGGCATAAGCTTCAATGGTTGACGTGTCCTGCGCCTTCAGCGCGACGCTGTCGGCACTGATGCCGCTCGCGCCGTCGCCGTCAATGTAGGAGCCCACCTTCGTGGCGATCCGGTTGGTGGCGCCGACCCCTGCGCCGCTCACGCCCACGCCGACCACTCCGCCGCCGCTGATGGCCGCCGAACCGGCGAAGATGAAGGCCTTGATGGACCCGCTTGCGCTCGCATCCTGCGTCAGCGAGCCCCCGGCGTAGATGCTGGAGCCCTTCACGTAGGCCTGCACCTCGGATGGCTTCTCCATCAGGTTGACCTGCTGCCAGGAATCCTTATCGCCGTAGTCCTGCTCGGCCAGCCGGGTCGATCCGACATACTCCCATTTGTCGCCGTCCGTGTAGTCCTGTTCCCTCAGATCCAGACTGCCGCCGCTGCCGACATATTTGTACAGGCCGCCGATCTTGGCGTTGGGTGTGTCGCCGTCATCGTTCGTGTCATAAAGGAAGTTGGAAGAGATTTCGACAAGGTCGCCCTTGCTTATGGTCTTTTCACCATCAGTACTCGCGAACTTCGGAAGGACCTCGCTGCCGGTGTATTGGTAGACATCGCCGGCGCGTGCACCCGAGTCGATCCTCACCACATCGCCGGTGCTCAGCGAATTTGCCATGGAAAAACTGCTCTTGCTGCTGTCCCCGGTGGAAAAAGCCAGGCTCGAATCGGGGAAGGCGGAGGAATCCGTGTCCCAGCCGATGTAGTTGCGCGCCAGGGAGACGCCGAGCGAGGCCCCGACGCCCACCGTTCCGCCAACGCCCAGCGCCGCCGAAGCGGACACGATGACCGCATCAATCGATGCGGTGTTGGCCGCATCCATATCGACGTTACCGGCCGCCCAGATGTTGCTGTTTTCGATGAAGGCGTTGGTCTTTGTGAGGATGACGTTGGTCGCTTCGGCGCCCGCGCCGCTGACCGCCACCCCGACCGCGCCGGCAATCCCGGCGCCCAGCGACGCCGCCGCCGACAGAGCTGTTATGGACGCGCACTTCGCCCAGTAGGTCTCGTTGCTAAAGTCCTCGGCAGCCAGGCTGCGGCTGACTTGCTCCCATTTGGTGGTATCCTTGTAGTCCTCGGTGCTCAGATCCAGATCGTTAGCGTTGTCGCCTTTGTATTTGTAGAAGGTGCCGCCTTCTCCGAAGTCGTCCTTTTCCGAGCTGCAGAGCACCCAGCGGGTCTTATCTTCATAGTTCTCATTGGCAAGATTCTTACCGACTTCATCGGCCAGGCCGATGAACTTGTAGGTTCCGCCGGCAATCCCCTTCTCGGAATCATAATCCTGGCTGATCCGGACGAAGGTCTTGTCCTTCGTGAGGTCTGCACCGGTCTCATCGCTGGTATGGAGGACCGTGTAGCCGCGGATCACCTCGACGATGTCGTTCGTCTTGATATCGATTTCACCCGCGTTGGAATCGTAAACGGAGTGCTCGGCAACTTGCGTCCACGGACCCGTTGAGTAATTTGCTTGCGTCAAATCGATGGGATCGTCCCCTTCGTTATCATCCGCGGGGGCGTCGAGGTCTGGACCGGTGTACGTGTAAATGGCGCCGACCGTCCCGCCGCCATTCTTACCCTCGATGACTTTGATGGTGTCGCCGTTCTTGAGGTACACCTCGCCGGCAGAAGACTCGTAGATCGTCCGGACCTTCTCGCCTTCGCCGAGGAACCGATACACCCCGTCGTCGACCTTGACGGTATCGCCCTTCTTCAGCGCGACAGTGCCGCTCGTGCTGCTGTAATCGCTCGGGAATTGATCGGGGTCTTCTTTCGTACCGGCATTGATGACGATAGCCCCGGTCCTGGCTTCGACCGTGGCGGCATTCCTGATGTAGGCCTCGACCTCGTTGCGGATCTCGTTGTGGCCGACGGAGACGCCAATGGAGACGGAGACCCCGGCGGTACCGGAGAAGGAGGCAGCGAGAGAAGCGGCTCCCGCGGCCGCCATGATGTTGGAGGTATCCGCGGCATTGATCGAGATGCTGTCGGCATGGATGCGTCGCACTTCGTAATCGGCATTGTTGTCGTCATCATCGATAGAGGCTTTGACGTGCTCGATAATCAGGTTGGTCGCGATCACACCGGCGCCGCTCACGCCGACGCCGGCCGCCCCGCCGCCGGCAACGGCCGCCGAACCGGCCACCACGATCGCGTTGATCGATTGGCTACCCACGGCATCCAGCGTGAGCGCCCCGCCCTTCGCGTTGACCGTGGAGTTCTGGATATACGCCATAACCTGGGCCGCGTCATTCTTTTCCCCGATCTGATTCTCGGCAATCGACAGGCCGATCGACACGCCCACGCCCGCGCTCCCGCCGCCGGCGACGGCCAGCGAAGCCGCCAGAATAATGGCGTCGATCGACGCGCTGTTGGTGGCGTCTATATCGACGAACGTGGCGCTCTCGACCTCGCTGTTAAGGATATAGGCATTCGTGTCCGTCAGGATCGTGTTGCTCGCCCAGGCGCCCGCGCCGCTCACCGCTACCCCCGCGCTGCCGCCGATTCCCGCAACGAGAGACGCCGCCAACGAGAATGCGTCAATCGTGGCCGTTTCGGACGCTTTGATCGTAACGCCGCCCACGGTAGTCTTGACGCCATTATCTGCATTCGCGATATAGGCCGAAACCTGATTGCTGATCTCGTTGCGCGCGAGCGAGATGCCGATGGAGACTGCGACGCCCGCATTACCCCCAACCCCGGCCGCCAGCGAAGCTGCGCCCGCATCGGCCTTTATGGTCGAGTTGTCGAGCGCTTGCAGGCTCAGACTCGACGCGGTGACACCGGAGGCGCCGTCGCCATCGATGAAGGATTTGACGAGCGTCTTGATACGGTTCTCCGTGTAGACCCCGGCGCCGCTCACGCCCACGCCTGTCGTACCGCCGCCAGAAATGGCGGCCGCACCGGCAACCACCACGGCGTCGATCGATTGATTGGCTACTGCATCAGCCGTCAGGTCACCGGCCGCGTGAATGCTCGTGTTCTCAATGAAGGCCTTGACCCCGGAAGGAGAGGACGTCACGTTTGCCTGTTGCCACAGCCGGCGGTCGGAGTAGTCCTGGGTGCGCAGGTCGACACTGGCCAGTTGCCACTTTTCAGCATCCGAATAGTCTTCCTTCGAAAGATCGACGTTACTGGCGGTATCACCGATGTACCTGTAGAGTGCGCCTATCGTCCCGCCTTTACCGCTGTCCTTGTCGGCGACGCGAATGACGTCGGCATCCTTCGTCAGCGATTTAGTTTGAGAGGAACTTCCCGTTTCCGTTGGCTGGGTCTGGGGCTCGCCCAAGTATTTGTAGACGTCCCCCCCGCGCGCCCCTTCGGCGATCCTGACGGTCTGATCCTTGGACAGCGCGCTCCCCTGCGCAATGCCGGTGTTTGTCGAATAGGTGCCTGTGGCGTTCTGGTCGATGTCCCATCCGATGAAGTTACGGGCGACGGAAACGCCCAGCGCCACCCCGATGCCCGTCGTGCCGCCGAACGACACCGATGCAGCTACCGCGGCGATCGTCGCGTCGATGTCGGCGGTGCTGCTCGCGTCGATATCGACCTTGCCGATGTCCTCGGTAGACGACCCCAAGTTGCTGTTGCTGACATAGGCGTTGGTGGTCGTCAGGATAATGTTGGTGGATTCGGAGCCGCCGCCGGCAAAGGCACAGCCCGTCTGGCCGGAGACAGCCGCCGACACCGCCGCCGCGACCGAAGTCGCCTCGATCGTTGCTTCGTCCTGGGCCTTGACGATCACATCGCCGCCGCCGGTGAGAACGCTCGGCGTATCGGTCAGATAGGCTAATACCTCCTTGCGTATCTCGTTGCGGCCCACGCTGACGCCCACCGACACTGCCGTGGCGTTGCTAGGACTGGCGCTGACACCCAGCGAAACGGCGCTGACGTCGCTGATTATGGCCGCCGTGTCTATAGCCTGCACGCTGATGGTGCCGTTGGCTTTCACCTGCGTGACGCCGTCGATAGTGGCCTGGGTGCTTGTAGCAATCTTATTGAGCGCCAGAACGGCGCCTACTGCTACCGTCGTGGCGTCGCTGTCCACCGCCAGCGCGATGGATGTGCTGCTGTTGTCTATCGATGCGGTGATTGCGGCGTCCGAGTTCGCGGACAGGCGCAGTGCGCCCGCGGAGACGACGACGTCGGAATTCTCGATCGCTGCATGGGCGCCAACGGGCAATGCATCGGCCAGGTTGGTGCCGAAGAGTGCATCGATGGCGTCGAAGAAGATGTTCTGAGCCTGGTAGCCCACGGTGTTGAAGGCCAGCGTCACACCGACCGAGACGCCCTTGGAGCGGGTGTCGCTCTTGATCTCGGCCTCGATGGTTGAGGTGTTCTGCGCGTCGATGACAATGTCGCCGCTGCGGTTCAGGACATCACTGTCCGTGATGTGTGCGTATGCGTTGCCGAGCACCAGGTTGTGCGCGATGAGCCCGTTGACGGCAATGGAGTTGCCCAGCTTGGTCCCGCCTTGGGACAATACGGTACTGAGGTCAGTCGCCCGGATCGTCGCGGTCTCGAGGGCCGTGACGGCAATTCCGCCACCGGCGCGTAGGTTGGAGTTTTCAATCGACGCTTCGGCGCCGCCGCGCACGTCGTTGCGTATAATCAGTCCGCCGAAGGCGTTCGCCGCGGAGCCCGTCAGGTTCAGGGAGTTGAGGCCGAGGGTATCGAGGAAATCGAAGAGCGCCGCGGTCTTCACCTCGAACCACAGGCCGGTATCACTGTAATCGGTGGTGCCGAGATCGACGCGTTGCAGCACCGGCGGATCGCCGATGTTCTGGGGAGGCGGCGCCCCGATGTACTGGAAGACCTTGCCTTCGAGGCTTCCGCCGTTGTAATCGCTCGCCACGCGCACCAAGGCGCCGTCACCGATCTCCTGGACGCCCGATTTGGACGTGAACTGATAATCGGTGAGCAGCGTCTCGAGGAGGCCCATGGCGACGCTGATGCCGAAATCGTTGACGGCTGAAGCCGCTGCCTTCAGCGTGCTGTTGGCGTCGATCATCGCCGCGTCCTCGGCTGCCACTGTGACGGAGCCCGCAACGTGGTTATCGGCCTCAAGGGTCAGCGCGTCGATGCCGTCGATGTAAGCATTCGCCTTGCTGCTAACCATGTTCTTGGCAACCACCACCCCCACTGCCAGTGAACTCGCATTCATCAGCGCGACTGCAGCGGCGGTCGTCTCGTTACTGACGGTAGCGTTGATCGCAGCCTCACCAATAGCGGTGACGCTCAAGTCTCCGCCGATGTGCAGTTCTGTGGTTTTGACATAAACATTCACCGCGGCCGGTTGTTGGCCGGCAAAGGGAGAGGTCACTTTGACCCAGTCACCGCGATCGGCGAGCATTGTCTCGGTCAACGTCACGGAGGCGTCGATCGCCTCGCCGCGGTACCAGTAGATGTCGCCGTTGGCGAGTTTGACGCGATCGCCCTGCGCCAAGCCGTTTGTGGCTACAGGGTAGGTGCTCGCATAAGGGTCGGTTTCGGCGAGGTCGTAATCATAGGATTCCAGGGGGCGGCCGATGAGTGTATCGAGCGCGTTGAAGAGCACGCCCTGTGGTTTCCAGCCGACCGTGTTGAAGGCCAGCGTCACGCCGACGCCGGTATCCCCGCTGGTGGTCGAGCTGAGCGTCTCGGCGTCGATCACCGAGGTATTGGTACCATGCACAGTGAGGTCGCCATCGGTAGCGGTAGTGATGGTGCTGTCCACCACGTAGGCGTCAGCCGAGCTGAGCACCTGGTTTGTGGCCACCGTGCCATTGACGGCGATCACGGTGCCCGTGCCCCAGGCGCTTCCGCCGGAGGCGGTGACGGAGCTGTCGGTCGTGGCGCGGATCACAGCCGTCTCGTCGGCAGTAACCGTCAGGCTTGCCGCATCGACCGTGGCGTTCGCCACGTGGGCATCGACCAGACTGCGTGTATCGTTCAGCACCACCAGGCCGCCCACTGCTGTGGAATCGGAACTGGTGACATTGTAGCCCTCCGGGAGGATGCTGGTGATCAGCACCTCTTTCCAGAGGTCGAGATTGGTGTAATCCTGCGAGTTTAGATTCAGGGTCTGAGTAGTCCCCAGGTACTCGTAAATCGCACCGCTGCCACCGATCTTCTTCCACTGATTGGCGTCGCTGTAGTCGATTGTGCCCAGATCGACACCCGCGAGGGCGCTGCCGATCTTTTCATAGACAACACCGGCTTCGCCGCCGATCTTCACCCAATTTGCATCCGTGCCATAGTTGATGGCGCCGAGGTCGAGCCGGGTGCCGGAACCGCCTCCACCGATATACTTGTAAATGCGGCCGGCTTCGCCGCCTCCAGTGTAGTCGTCGGCAATCTGCACCGTATCGCCCGTGAGTACAAGCCGCTTGCCGTAGTCCGTGGTAAATGTTGTCTCATCGTAGCCTTCGGCCACTCCGATTTTGGTGCCGACACCCACATCATGTCTGCCATCATCGGTGGTGTAGGCCGGAGTTGCAAAATCATCGGCCAGGCGGACGTAGTCGCCAAACTGAATCTGAACAGTCCCTTCCTTTGTATTGAAGTCGGCCGGGATGAAGTCGTTCAGGGTCTCCTGAGCGATCGACATGCCGCCGTCATTGGTTACGATCGACGAGGAAACCATCTTGACATTGGCGTAGACGCCGGCGTTGTCGAGCGCGGCGACAGTCACGTTGCCGCCGGCATCAATGTTGCCTGTTTCAGCCGGGAAGGTGACGGGCTTCCAGTTGGTTGCGTCTGTTGCATATTGCTGCGCACCGAGTTCGAGCGATGCGGATATGAGGCTTGCTGGCTCGAGCAGGTCGGCGACATCGCCGCCAAGGCCCAGGAGGCCGAGCACATCATCGACCAGGTTGCTGCCGACGTATTCGTAAACACTGCCGTTGTGGAGGACACGCGTGCCGAGCAGAATCGGCTTGGTGCCCTGGTCGCTCGTGTAGTCATATTTACGGACGTCAATATAGGCATCGGCCTTGCTGCTCACCTTGTTGCTCGCGAGGACAGCACCGACGGTCTTTCCAGTGTTATTCATCACCGTTCCCGCGGACGAACTCGTCGCATTGCTTACGGTGGCATTGACCTGCGCTTCGGAAGTAGCCGTGACATTCACATCACCGGCAACATCGATATCCGAGTTGAGAATATACGCCGAGGTACGGGCAGGCTGCTCACCGCCGAAGGGCGATGTCACAGGCAGCCATCGTGTGATGTCTTGCAAATTCTCTTGACCCAGGTCGACCGGCGGCTCGACCTGCTTGGCCCAGACGGCAGTGCCTCCGTAGTTCTCAGCGTTCAGGTCTATGCCTGCCTGATTGGCGCGATCGAGGCCGAGGTACTTGTAAAGCCCCGCCGCGGCGACCAGATTGCCTTCTTCGTCGTTCACGTCTGCGTAAAGCCTCACGAGGTCGCCGGTCTTCAGCTGAGTCGGACGGCTATGCACCGTGTACTGGGCGTCCGCTGTCTGGCTGCCGAGGAACCAGTAGACCGTGTCTGTGTTCTCGCCCTTGACACGGTCGCCCAGGTTCAGCTGCGGCACCGTCTCGTTCCACTCGTAGTCGTAATCGTCGAGCGGTCGGCCGATGATCGTGTCGAGGGCGTTGAACAGCAGGTTCTGCGATTGCCAACCGATGCTGTTGAAGGCCAGCGTTATCCCCACGCCGGTGTCGCTGGTACTGGTACTGCTGTTCACCGTGGCGTCGATGGTAGATGTGTTTGTGCCCTCAACGTTCAAGTCGCCCGTGTTGGTCGTGATCTCGCTGTCGCGGATGAAGGCGTCCGCACGGCTCAGCACGACGTTGGTGGCCGCCTGGCCGTTGACCGCGAAGACCGTGCCCGTGCCGTAGAAACTGCCACCCGAGGCTTCGACATTGATGTCGGCGTTGGCCTGGATGAAGGCAGTCTCAAGAGCGCGGACTTTCACCGAGCCGTCGACCGGACGCCAGCGTTCAGCATTGGTGAAGTTCTCATTGGCGAAAGTAAGTTCTCCGTTCTCCCCAAGGTATTCATAAACCGTGTTTGCCGTGGTGCGAACGAGTTGCCCTTTCTCTACTATGGCTGTCGGATTGACGGTTGCGTCATGATCGGGCGACGCAGTAATGACAGTGGCGTTGTCGATCGAGGCTTCGACCGCGCTGCGAACATCGTTCACCACGAACATCACGCCCACCGCTTTGGCATCGGAATCGGTGAAGTTGCCGATGTCGGGATAGAGGTCTGCCAGATCGTCGCTGCTCTCCAGCTTCTGCCAAAGATTGGTGTTGGTGTAATCCTGCGCGCCGAGGTCGACTGGATGCCGTCCATATCGGGATCGAGGTCCACCAATGGCTGCAGACCATTCTCCGTGTCAAGGTCGGTGTCGAGTATCGCCAGGTCATCACCAATAAATCGATAATTGGCTTCTATCAGACCTTTGCTCGCGTCATAATTTGATGCAATCCTGATCTGCTGTGGTGAGAACTGGTCGGGAAGTACGCTGGGCACCGGGGTCAGCGTGATTATGCCGGACTTGGTGGTGTAGTCGTAGTCCCCCGGAAGCAGTATGTCGAGTACCGAACTCACCTGGTCGACCACGCCGGCCAGGGTGTTGCTCGCAATCGCCTTCTGCACGGCTATGCTGTCCGAGGTGATGCCCGCGTTGTCCTCGGCATGGACCGTGACTGCGCCGTCCGCTGTAACCGTGCCGCGCTCGCCTGTGTAGTCTATGTAGGCCTTGGCCATGCTGCTGACCTTGTTGCTCGCTAGGATGCCGCCGCCTGCCACGGCTGAAGCTCCGTCCATCAGGCCGGGAATGACGATGTCAAGCGCTGCCTCGGAGATGTTCACATTGCCTACCGTGGCGTTGATCTGCGCCTCGTTGATGGCGGTCACCGAAAGGTCGCCGTCCACATTGATCGCCGAGTCAACGATATACGCCTGCGTCTGTGCCGGCTGCTCGCCGCCGAAGATCGACGCCATGGTCGGATCGCCGAGAATCGCATCAATAGCATTGAAAAATACATTCTGGGCCGGCCAGCCGACGGCATTGAACGCCACGACTGCACTCTTGCCCTCCCAGGCCTCGATCGTGCTGCCCGTGTCGGCGTCGATCAGCGAGATGTTCATCCCGTTCACATTGAGATCGCCGCCATTGGTTGTTGTCACGCTGCTGCCTTCAACATAGGCATTGGCGCTGCTGAGCACGTTGTTGGTGGCGATCACGCCGCCTGTGCCCTCCCAGGGCGATATGGTGCTGTTCTCCAGCGCGCGGATGCGGGCGCTCTCGAGAGCCTCCACCGTCACGTCGCCAGAGGCATCTACATCGGTGTTAAGGAGGTATGCGTTGACGGCGCTGCGCACGTCGTTGCGGTCGATCAGGCCGTAGAAGCTTTGTGAACTGCCGGTCAAGCCTTCCTTCTTCATGATGGTGCCGATCACCTCGAGCGCCGCATAGACCGTCGAGTCGGTGATCAGGTTGCTCGGGTTCAGGTGCTTCCACAGGCCGAAGTCGGTGTAGTCCTGAGTGCCGAGATTGACGCCCTTGCCGAGCGCAGCCGTGCCCATGAACTGGTACGTGCCGCCGACCTCCACCCAGTGGGACGGGTCAAGGAAATTCTCGACGCCGATGTTGACCTGGCCGCCCGGATCGGGCCCGATAAACATGTAGCTGCTTCCGGCAAGGCCCCCGCTGCCCGCGTAATCGTCCGAAAGTGTGACGATCGTACCGGGCACAATGGTCCCCGCGTCGTAGGTCGTTGGAGTCAGAGTCACGAGCTGGTCGTCGCCGTTGGTCTCGAAATAATCGGTTTCGTAGTAATCGTCGACGACGAACACCTTGTCACCGAAATCAAGATCTTGTATCCCCGACTTGCTGGTGTAATCATAGCCGTCGAGAGCCAGGCCGACATAGTTGTTGACCAGCCCCGAAGCGCCGTCGTTGTTCGGCTCTACCACGGCTAACATCTTCGTCTGGGCGTCGATGGCCGCGTCGTCCTGTGCGCGCACTGTGATGCCACTGCCAGCTATCACCGAGCCACCGTTAATAAAGGCATCAGCCGAGCTGCTGACCATGTTGCTCGAGAGGATGCCGCTGACGCTCATACCCGTGGTGCCGAAAATGGCGGTAGCGTAAGAGGTGGCTTCGTTGGTCACCATTGCGTACACCTGCGCCGCGGAATCGGCGGTAACGCTCACCATGCCGGCTGCATCCACGGTACTGTTAAGAATTTTTGCCTCTACCGTGGCCGGCACCTCGCTTCCAAACAGGTCGATACCCAGCAAGGCATCCAGCGTATTGAATATCAGGCTCTGCGGACGATACCCAACGGTGTTAAACGCCAGCTGGAATGAACCTGAGTTGCCCTCGGAATTCGCCGCACTCTTCGTAATTGCGTCGATCTGCGAGATATTCTGCGCCTCGACAACGATATCGCCCTGCCCGTCGGGGCCGGCGGTCGAGGTGGTGATGTTACTCGCCTCGATATAGGCTGAAGAACTGCTGAGGACCAGGTTGGTCGCAACGATGGCATTGCCGGCAATCGAGTCGCCGGCTCCATTTATGGAACTGCCGCCGGAGGAATGGGACGTAGCATCCGTCTCCGCGCGCATCACGGCGCTCTCGAGGGCACGCACGGTGACCGTGCCATCTGAATCGACGTGCGCGTTAGATAAATAAGCTTCGACATCGCTGCGCACATCGTTGAGCACAAAGAGGCCGCCAATAGAGATGGAATCCGAATTCGTGAAGTTTATGCCGCTCGGGATAATCTGCGTGGTCGGGTCCACCTTCCACGGGCCGGCGTCGCTGTAGTTGGTGGTGGCGAGATTGAGCGGGCTGTCCGTCGGCCCCATATCCGCGCCCATGTAAATATAGATGTCACCGGCTGCACCAGGCACCTCGCGCCACAAGCCTGCGTTGCTGTAGTCCTGAACGCCGAGATTGAGCGTTCCGGTCGTGCCGAGATATTGATAAACCGATCCGGCATTGCCGCCGATACGCTTCCAGCGGGAGGTATCAGTATAGTCCTCGATCCCGAGATTGATTCGCAGCCCACGGGAGCCCGCGCCGACGAACCTGTAGAGGGTGCCACCCTCTCCGCGGGATTCATCGTAGCCGAGGGCCACTTCCACCACGTCGCCCGTGCGCAGCAGACGAGTTCCGGAGTCCGACGTGAAGGTCGGGTCGGCATAACCATCATCGACAAGCACATACTTGCCCGTCGCGACGCTCACTGTTCCATCACCGGAGCTGAAATTGTCGGCTCCGTAGTTGTCGGCAAGGCGCACGCGGTCGCCGAACTTCAGCCTGAATGAGCCTTCATCGGAGACATAATTCGGTGGGTAGAGCAGGTTAAGCTCTGTGTCCAGAGTGTCGCTGGCGATCCCAAGGCCGCCGTCATTGCTGGTCACCGACGAGGACACCAGTTTGGTGTTCGCGTAGATGCCGGCGTTATCGTTCGCCGCAACAGTTACCGAGCCGCCCGCCGTAATGGCTATTTTTTCAAGAAGGCTCCAGTCTTCGCTGTTAACGTAGTCCTGGGCGGCAAGGTGTCTCGTCGCTGATACACCTGAATATACAAATATTTCTCCTGAGGACACTTTCACTCGGTCCCCTGGTTTAAGGGCAACCGACCCCTCGGCTGTATAATCGAAACTCTGGCCTATAAATGCCTCTGCATCACTGCTTACCTTGTTGCTTGCCAAAATGCCGCCGAAGCCCATGCCCGTGGCATAGACCAGCGCTGATGCCTCCGAACTCGCGGCATTGCTCATGGTAGAGTTGATCATCGCCTCGTTGAGGGCCGTTACGGTGACATTGCCGGCAGCGTCGAGTGTAGAGTCAAGCACCGTCGCACTGACATGTGCGGGGTCCTCGTTGCCGTATGGATCAACTACCTCGAGCCACTTCGTGGCATCATTGAAGTGTTGCTGAGCCAAGTTGACACCGGTCGTAATCGCTGAACCGATGTACCTATAGACCGTGCCTGTTGCGTCTTTGGTAAGAGCATCTTTGACGCGGTCGCCCGGATTCAGATTATCGAGAGTCTCGTTGACCAGGTATTCGAAATCATCTTGAGGACGGCCGACCAGGGCATCAAGGGCGCTGAGCAACATGTTCTGGGACTCCCAGCCCACGCTGTTAAATGCCAGGACGACACCGACAGCGGTACCCCCCGCTTGACGTTGAGCTCAGCAGCGTGGCATCTATCATGGAGGGTATTTGATTAGCGTCGTCTCGTGACCATCGAGGACAAAGGCGGCCGGAGAGTTCTGATCGGTTTGTTGCGGAGATGGCATCCCCTCATCCACTGGCGGCGGGAACCAGCGGCTCGGCCGAGGCC
>Ga0315284_10001690_pt1 | contig 31521 bp, 44 predicted proteins | sample YL17G09_16_MG_FD_203696 | JGI IMG/M metagenome (GOLD analysis project Ga0315284, IMG submission 203696) | Sediment microbial communities from Yellowstone Lake, YNP, Wyoming, USA - YL17G09_16 | ecosystem: Environmental > Aquatic > Freshwater > Lake > Sediment | place: USA: Wyoming | collected...
TCCTTCTTCAATGTTACAATTGTCTGATAATTCTGCCGGACATCCATGAATATTTTCTTTGAAATAACTCAAACCACTAACTATTATCTCGGACAAATACCAATCAAACCCCCATAAATCACAATCGGCATAACCGCGATTGCCTCGTTGGAAAAATGCTTTGATGTCCCTCCACAAATCATGAACGAATTTATGCGGATGGGTCAGATACCAACTTGTCGAACTGCACAAATAAGTTCTGAACATGCTCACTTCATTTCCTCTTTACCAAATTTTTTCGCTTTACACTTCCCGCATTTTCCCTTAATTGTTTTTGTCATACAATTACATTTTGAACATAAACTAATTGAGTCATTTTGACCAATTATGTCGTATTGACCCGCCTTCTCCAGCATTTCAATAAGCGTCTCGTGAACTTGCAGCCCTCTTTTAGCTCCACTTTTAATTATTTTATCCATTATTTTATTATATTTTTCATATGTTATTTTCTTACGCATTTTCATTGATCATCAGTTCTTCCTTCAACTTCTCAATAAAATCTGGACTCATTTTTTCACAAGAAACATTCGCCCCGAGATTAATTAATCTCTCGTTATTTACAGGAACTGCAGATATGGCTATAATCTTTGGAAAATACGCACTCTCATATTCCATGAACCAATAGTTCAAAATCCTTCCTCCGTTCCCTCTATTGGGTAGATCATGATCGATTAGAACAAAATCAAACCAACTTGGATTTATAAATTTTGCCACATCCTCAAAAGTACAAATATTAACCAACCATTCTGGCTCGAATATCTCTCCTTTTTCTTGAGGGAGTAATAAGTCTAAAAGTTTTTTTAGCACTTCCGGATCATCTTCTATTATGAGAATTTTTCTCATTCTAGTCCCAAAGCCTTACTAATTTCCCTGGCTTTTTCTTCCTTGCCAAAATCTACGCCCATAAGCCACATATTTTTAAAGCTTTCCGATGTTGTGAAACTCTCACAATGCTTACAGTAGACTCTTAGCAAACCTGATTTGCCAATATAATCAAATTTAACTAATTTCTTTCCACATTTGCAATATAGAGCTGTGTTATTTTTCACAAATCATATCTTCCTTAATCGGTTGTTTTTACCATAGGAATCCCGTTTTGTCCACTTGGAATATAAACTGTTGTATGATTAGGACTATCTGCCATTGCTTTCTGACTTTCAATCGCCTCATGTTGAAGATATTTGTCGGTCAGTGTCTTATTGATTATCTCCTGAGCCACTGCAATTCCCTGTGCTTCAACAATTTTAATTTGTTTTTTCTGCTGCTCTATTTGGATTTTCTGTTCAAACTGTGCAATAGCAATTTTATTTAGCTGAACGACATTTTCTGCATTAAGTCTGTCCTGCCAGCGACCATAGTTTCTTCCTACCATGTCCAACCCACAGCCACCAAAACCAAGTACCAAGATAATTATGACCATTCCAAGAATCATTAATCTGATGTTATGCCAATTTAAATTATCTTCTTCCATATTTTATCTTCTTGTTTATGCTTTTTTTACCAAACTGTACCCATCAATACCCCCAACGATTTTTACTTTCTGTTCTGTTTCGTAATCTCTGACAGATCCTACTCGTGTAACAATAATATCTACATCCCCGAGGCGCAACTTCTTTTCTTTTAATTTGTCCTTAATATTAGAAACCATCTTGGCCTCATCATTATCTCTCGCCACCACTTTTTCGTCTAAAATAATCTCCCCATCTTCTGTTGGATTTACTGCAATAACCTCAAACAAACCTCTTCCTTCTTCTTTATCTGTCATTTTATTTTCCCCCTTTTCTATTTTTTTGTCACTTCTTTCTACCAATTCTAATTCAGTCTCTGAATACCATGTTCCTGCTATTAAATATGGATGATCTCCGGTGACTTTTACTTGTTCAATGAAAAAATGATGATATTTTGGTTTTCCTTTAATTGTTACTTCATCACCAGTAATAAATCTCACCTTTCACCTCCTTTGTCCTTATAATTATATTATAATATACTTTTTGGAAAAGTAAACTGTTAATATCCAGCCTCCTTAAATATCATCATGTCGTTGTCTTCATAGTCAATTCCAATATCTACGAGAGCGACTTCTTCTGGTTCTTCAGCATCCGAAGCAGCTGAGCCTAAAAATAACTTAAAACCTTTATCAAAGACTTTTCTATATTCTTTAGGAAGATCCTTAATATCTTCATATCCCCAATCTGCTAACAACATCTCTTTACTTGTCTCTTCGGCATTTAAAAGAACATTAACAATTTTCAATCCAAAACCGTATAAGATAGACTCTTTATCTAATTTTAATGCTTTTATCAAATCATTTTTTGTCGGCATTTTTTTAGCCCCGATGATGAAACTACTTGAACTTGAATTCGAAACGAAACTTGATCTAATTTTCATTTGATTTTCCCCGCAATTGAATCTATTTTTTCCACTCTTACACTCAAGCCAACAGCCAATCTATCTTGTCTTATTAATATTTCGTCACTTGTTTTACAAAGTATTTTTTCAACCGAATAATAATTTTTATTTGAAATCAGATTTACAAAATCAACACATTTTTCTTTAAATTCTTTAATTAATTTTTTATGTGTTTTATTAAAATCCAGAGAAAAACAAAGTACTGCTTTCTTATAATCAAAAACATTAATTATTGAAAATTTGTTTTTTAAAAACCATTCTGGGGGATCTGATATCACGGCAACACTAAATTTTATTTTTTTCATTTAACTTCCTCCTCTTTCGCTTCACACTCTGGTATCCCCATTCCTCCTGGTGGAAAATTTCTACACACATCGGGTCTTGTCTCGTAGACTCCACATTTCCCATCAGGTAATAACTTCAAACATTTTACCGGAACTCTTAGCGTCTTTGTTCCGGGAATAATTGGATTATCTATTACTGTTACTCCGTGATATTCCAAAAATTTAATAACATCGGGTTCTGCATATTTTGAATCAGGATTGATAATTCCAATTGTTAAATATGTGCAGCATTTTCCGCAAACTAAACATTTCTTCATTTAAATCCCTCCCTAAATTTTTTATATGCCCTGTCTTTTATCAAAAATTTCTCAACTCCAAAAGACAACAGTTGAATAATGTCTAATGCTTCGTCGGGAGCAAATTCGGCTTCTATTTTTCTGTCAGGAAAATGAGCACTTTGAATACACAATTTAATTACGTCGAATTTTTTCTTGGTTGGCTTACACAATCCGACACACATGAAAGACTTGTCTTTGTCTTGATAATTTGACACCAATTTACATTTTTTATTTTTTGTCAAACACTTCACTTGTTGTTTCTCCAGGGGATTTTAATAAAACATTTAAAGCTCTTACCCCAGTTTCTATTGTAGAAGACAAACAATTAATACTGTTTATGACATTGTTAGATAATAGCTCTAATTTATTTTCTATTTTATCAATTTTTTTATTCAATGAATTTCCCGTACAAAATACACTGATGATAAAAATAATTCCTATTATAATTCCTATTCCCAAATAGGTGATTATTTTTGGCTCGCTATATTTTATCCATTGTATTGCGGGCTGCACCATAAATTTCCTTGTTTTGTCATCAACCATGTTTTTTACCTAAAATTATTCTTTTATATTTATCAAGAAAATTTGCGATAGTAGTTACCAATAAAGTAAAACCAATGACAAAAAACCATATTTGAAATGGTAAAACAAAAAATCCATATATTATAATCATTAATCCCTTTTGCCAAAAATCAGCAGGGTTGACAAAAATCCAAATCCATCTATAACATAGGGATGGAAAAATAATAATAAACAATTCCCCAATTAACGAAAATATAGTTATCAATACAAATATTACTTTTTTCATCTTTTTTCCTCCTCAGATTTTATTCGATTATAAATATAATCCCAATTCTTCCCTCTTTCTGGACAGAACTCTAAACTTCTGTCATCCACGTAAAAATCAGCTATTGGCTTTCCGCTTTTTCCATCGTCAACCCGGTCAAATAGAATTTTATGCTCATTTAAATAATTTTTCATAACTTTAACCTGCTCTTTTGTTCTACCAAAGTTTATCTCACTATTTGTTCTACAACTACTAATAACAATTTTGAACCCTAATTGTTTTAATTTATTAATTGCTTCAATAGCCCCAAGTTGGATTTCTCCAGTATTAGGCCACAACCAGTGGCTGATTGTACCATCAAAGTCCAAGCAAATTGTCTTCTTATAATCGGGATAATATAATTTTAAATTGTTTATCGTCATTTCCATTCTCCCCTCTTTAATAAAAGTCCAATTATTCCATAATTGATTACATCCTTAAAAATATTCTCCACTGCCTCGTCTTTAACCTCAGCTTCATTTCCTTCCCAAATTATATTATAACCACGTTCTATCTTCTCGTACATTCGCATAATGATCCCCTTGAGTCCGAATTTAATAATATTATTTTTCCCATAATCCTTACTTTTTGCCTTACACAAATCATGATTTTCTTTACAAATTTTCATGAAAGCTTTACTATTGAAATTTTTATTTGACGTCATATTTTTTTAATTCACTTATAACTTTTTGATATGTTTGTTCTGCATTTAGTTTATCTGTGTTAACTGTAATATTTGTCTTAACTTCTTTAAAATATCTTTGTAAATCTTTATTCAACTCCATATGCCCCGCATATTCATATGGAAAAAAACCATTTTGTTTTTCTTTTCTGTTTTTTATTCTTTTGTCTAATTCTTTCATAGGGCATTCTAATTTTATTCTTATTACATCAGCAATTCCCAAAAGATTATTCAACAAAAAAGATAATCTTTTATTTAACCCGCTTGTGTCAAGAATTACATCATTATTCTTTTCAATTTCTCGTAAGGTAGCATAAAAAAATAAAGTCCATGCTTGTAATTCTAATAATGAAGCAGTATCATTATTTAGCTCGATAAATTTTAATTCTGGTTGTCTTTCGTCGTATAACTCTTTAACAATATTCCTACATCCTCCTATTGTATGAATTTTAGCGTTAATTTTATTGGATAATTTATTTGCTAGCGAACTTTTTCCGCTCCCACAAAGCCCGGTGAGGACCAGAACAACGGGCCTTCTCAACTTATGTTTGACTTTAAGAAAATTTTTAAATACTTTGTCTTCTTTCATTTGTATTTGAATATTAAAAATAACATAATTAATACCTGGATTAAAGCCAAGGTATTAGCAAACAGCATAACAGGCTCGTTGACGGTCAGAGCATATACCTCGTACCCGATAACAGATAGCAAAATTATCAAATACATCCAAATACTCACATCGGTTGAGCTTTGATTCCTAAAAATTCTCCATTGTTGAGGGACATAAGCCACGGCGACAATAATTCCTGAAAGTCTACCTATTAAAATTGCTAATTCTCTCGTCATATTCAATAATCTCTGTGAACAAACCTGTAATATGGAATCCTTTCAGAAATTAATCTACTAATTGATCCATCTTCATCTATTTCTAAAGTAATAATCCATGAGCCAATTCTTGGCTCTATACCTAGCCTTTGAAGAAACGGGGTTTGGGCCTGGAAACATGAAGTCTGGAAACAATGTACATTCCTATCCTCTAAATATTCTACTCTGTGAAAATGACCAATAAACATAATATTAGGTTTATTTTCTGGTGACATCGCAGCTATTATTTTCTGCGGGCGATAACTAACGGCATAACTCGTTCCTCCGCCTGGATGATAAAGATAAGCTTTAGTTTTTTTACCAAATTCTATATATGCTCCAATTTGACCACAATATTTTATATCATCTCTTTTTTCAGCTACGGCTTTAACAATGTCGATCCCATTTGTTTTTTGGTAATCAAGATCGTGATTGCCGCTAATCATATAAGTGACAAGTCCTTTTCTTTTGGGGTACTTATCAATCGCATATTGTTTTTGATTATCTGCCCCGATTAAAAATACATCATATTTTTGTCCTTTAAAAATGTTTTCACCATCTACTAAATCACCGGTATGTAGAACGAAATCACATTTAGCTTTAACAAATTTATCGTATGAATCGTTTAACAGGGTTGGTTGTTGCCAGATACTTCCGAAATGCGTGTCTCCTACCACTCCAAATTTAACTTTTTTAACATGTTTACTAATTATTAAATCTTGCGATCTCGGTATAGGATTGATATAATAACCACTTAGACTTTTTTCTATTGCATACCCTTCTTTCTCTAATTTACTGAGGATATCGTAAATTTGACTTTCATCTACTTTATTTTCTTTTGAAAAACTTCCAACATTTAATATGTTACCCCTAAGTCTATCTGAAATAATTTCTTTTATGTCTTTAGGTTTTGATTTCTCCAAATTAGTTAATTTATATTTTGTTTTATATTTTTGAAACGTCCCCAATGATACCCCACATATATCCGCAGCTTCTTGATTATTGTTTGACTTATTTAATGCTTCCTCAATTTTTTCTTTAGTCAACATTAGAGCCTCCTTAAATATTATCTCCGGGTTTAATCTTTTTTTCAAGTTTCCGGACAAGTGTGATACGCCCATTTTGAATTTCTACGTTAGACAAGGTCCCAAAGCCTAATTTTCTTATCTCTTGTATAAACCACATATCTTGATCATATAGTGTCAAATCAATCCCGTTATAATTAACTATTGTTGGTTTAAACTCTATTTTATTTTCTTCCATTATGGTTGATACTTCCCAAAGTTTTTTTGGTAATCGGCCCCCAAATCGTCGTGGGATCTGTTAGTACTGTGTATGATACCCTGAAGGGACTCATATGCGTTTTCAAATATTTCTAAAAGCCATTCGGCAATTCTTATTAGCTTTTCTCTCTCAGAAGTGTATGCTACAGCCTCTGATAATTTATTACAAGCAGTTGCATTCATTCCTGCAAGATGATTTTTTTTCCATTCTTCTCTGTAAATTATCTCCACTAAGCTATTAAGTTTTTTGCACTGATATCTCAAATGTGGAATTATTGCCCCAATCCTCTGACGATAACCAGACATTTTTTGAAGATCTTTTGCAATATCAAAATGACTATCACTATTGACAGTTCGTAATTGTGCTTCCTCAACTTCTTTAATTGTCTCGTTATATTCCAAAGCAAATTGTATTTGCATAGTAGTCAGTTCGTCCTTGTTGATGTCAATTAGTTTTAATTTTATGTATTCGGAATTACTTTTCATAAAATATCAATAACCTCGGATTTAGCTTTTGATTCAAAACTCCAGCATATATCCTTCTGATCACAAAACATACACCCTCTATCATTAGGACCAAATCCTCTTGGTGGTAATTCTTTTCTGTCAGTATAAACAAATAAATCTTTAATTTTAGTCAAAACGCTCTCAGTTAATTCCTTGTCATACTCTCTGGCAAATTCTTCTGAGTCTTGACAATCTCTATTCTCAATAACAATAGAATAGTTTTTAATTGGAAAATATTTCTTATATTCTTCAAAAACTGTTATTTTTTTACCAAAACTATCATAATATGTTTTTCCGCTAGCAAACATTTTATTAATTATCCACAGATAAATGTTGGCTTGTATTATATGATCTCTATGAGGGTTGCCCATTAGTTTGGTAAATTTATCTATGTTCATACTTTTTAATTCTAAAAGTCTCAATATGTCTTCTGTGTCAATTAAAACTAATTGATCTAATCTTGCTCTCATTTTATATTCATCATCTGTTAATTCCAATTCACTGGCGATTAATATTCCAGCTTCCTTTGAATAACGGTGATATCGATTATGAGTGTCAGTACCGGCATCACAAGTCTTAAGAATTTTGGCTGTTTTTGGCTTGCTAGGAAATCTAAAAAATTGATAATAGAGATTGCGCAGACATTCAGTACCAATTCCACTTGGGTGAACAGCAGGTTCTTTCTTTTCCTTAGATCGTTTAACAGCATCTTCATTTTGTTTTTTTAGAAGATGCTGTTCGATGGTGGACAAATAAATCATGCCTTTTTTCTGCTGTACCAACAAATTTTTAAGAGACATTTATTGAAGAGCCTCTTTGAATTCAGTTAACGCCGGGGTCCACGCCCCATATTTTTTCACAATATCTACAAATTCTTCCGTATCATGATCCCTTAACTTCCATTTCTTTTCTCCAGTCTTTTCTACAGTAATTGAACAAATATGTGTGAGCTCATGTTCAATTAGAGCAGATTTTTGTTTATCATCTATCGTATTCCAAGTATGATGATTTATCACAATAACATAATCAAAATCTGTTAAAAATTTCCATTTTCCTGATGCCAATGAGCATTGTCCACCTTTATTCCAATTTTCATTGAGATTAAACAGATATTTTATCTTTGCGTCCGAAATTTCTTCAGTCAATAAATTTTTTTCTTTAATAAGTTCTTCAACTTCCTGGGCCGGTGAATATCCTTTAGCCATTTTTATCTTCCTCCTTTGTTTTTTCTATTCTTTCAATAACTTCTTTCTCATATTGCGTTAATTTAATTTTATCTCTATTGTGAAATTTATAAGCTAATATTGCCAAACCGAAAGCATCCCCCAGATTATTGTTATTAAATTCCAGATTATATCTCTTATAAATCTGAAGAAGCATTTGCTCCTTTTTCATGTTTCCTTTACCAGTAATAAATTTTTTGAGAGAAGCTGGAGCAACAACCGTATATTCTACTTCATTCTCTACAAGAAACTTTTTTAAAACTCCGCCCAATTCACCCAAACTGAAAGCCTGGCCGAATTTCGAAGCGAATGAATAGTTCTCGTAGAAAGTCTCTTTTATATCACCAAAAAATTTGCATAATTCTTCTGATAATTCTTCTTCAATTTCAATTAACCGACGAATACCTTTTAATTTACTTGAAATAACTTTTTGACAGACAATTTTTTGATTCTCGTCTAAAACAACTAATCCGGTTGCCGTTAAACTTGGATCGATGCCAATGTAATAATTCATTTGTTTTCCTAATTTTTCTTGAAGGCCGAGACGAAATCAAGTTCATGCATAATAAATAAATCTTCCTTTAAATCTTTAAATCTTATCTCATAAAATTTATCATTCAGCCAACAATTATCCAAATCTTCTCTTGTAATTTTTGTCTGTTTGTTTTTGACTACAGATGGCTCAAGAGAATAACAGTTAAATTTCTCAGGTAATTTACTTATTAAATTAACGGAAAGTATAATATAAATAGATCTCTCAAGAACTTCTGAAGAAGAAAACTCAACAGCAAATCCCCATAGATTTTTTTTCTTATCGGCGTTAGAGATTAACTTTTTAATATCACTTATTTTTAAACTGAAAAAATCTTTATCTGTTGCCTTACACTGAAAAAGCCAATTACTAAAATCCCCTCCCCCTTCTATATCCTCTTTACAAAACCAGAGCGCTCCTGATGCAATTGTTGTTTTACCAGAGACTTTAGTGGCCATTCTTTTCTCAAAATCCCTGCCGATGAAATTACTTTTCCTCAATTTTAAAATCCTTTTTAAATGCCACGGGAATCCATTGAATGAAATCACATTCCCCGATATTACTACATCGAACCTTGTGATAGGGTTTATTAGTTTTTTCAGAAATATCAATTTTTTCCATAAGATTATGATGGCATTTGGGACAAGTTTTCTCTGTCATTATAACTTCTAAATCTGTTAATGAGTGTTTAGTGATTAAATCATTCATTTTATTAATTTCATTTTCTACATCAATTGTTTTTTCTGTTGTTAATCCACCTTTTTTTTCACATGTTATATCTTCAATTTCTTTTTCAATTTCAAGATAAGCAAATTTCTGTCTGGGAATTCTTGCTGTAATTTTTGTCATTTTATACCACCTCTATTTTTTCGTTGATAATTATCTCTAAAATTTTATTCATGTCTTCAACTTTAAAAGCGTAAAATTTGTAATCAGGAAAATGAGCTTTAATTTCTTGTTCTCGAATAACATCTTTTTGTCTAAGAGTTCCATCAATATTAAAGTGATATTTCTCATAAACTTCTATTATTATTTTGTATTCATGTTCTATATAATCAAGAGAATAACCAAGTTCAAGAATTTTATACTCTCCGCCACCATAAACTGCATATCTTCCTTTAGTGAAATTCTTCTCGTCAAAAAGTTTGAAAATCTCGCATGCTTTGGGATTATAATTGGCCCATCCTCCGCCTAAATTCTTTTCTAATTGTTTTATTCTATTTAATCTTTTCCTCTTTCTGATTTCTAGTCTGCCTTGACATATTTTTTGGGCTTCACTTCTTCTTTTTATAACTTCAGGTCTTTTATTAGCTATTTTTGCTGCTTTACTTATTTTATTTTTAACTTCTGGTTTATTTTGAGCTTCTCGCATATTTTTTTTAGTTTCTTCTGTTTGTTTATATCCTGTGAGAACTTCACTTTGATGTTTTTTTCTTTCTTTTGCTTTTTCTTCACTCTTCATTATTTCTTCCCAGGATTTACCCTTGAAATATTTACTTAATTTTTCACAAGTTTCTTCTGTGACTTGATATCCTTTCATTGCTATGCTTTGTTTTCTCTTTCTTTCGTCAGCTTTTTCTTTTGAGCCCATTATTTCCTCATAAGTTTTACCCTTATTTCTTTCACTTTGCTCTTTTTTTAATCTTTTGGCTTCTTCAAAGCCAACTATTTCTTCAAGCTTTTTCCCTTTCCTAAATTCACTTGTTATTTCAGCTTTTAATCTTGCTTTTTCTATACCCATAATCTCTACATCAGTTTTTCCTTTTCTTATTCCTTTAAGAGCTTCTCTTTGTTGTTTTTTTCTTTCGTCAGCCTTCTCTTTAGAGCCTAAAATTTCTTCCCATGATTTTCCCTTTTTAGCTAAACTCATATTTTTTCTATGCTCTTCAGTTCTTTTATAAATCCCTACAGGCACTATATATCCTCGCTTTTTATATCGTCTTCTACTAATTCTACATTATTTGTTTCAATATCAGCATTTTTTTTCTTCATCTTATTAGCTTCATCCCATTCTACAGTTTCACCTGTATCGTTAATAAGAATAAATCTCGCTTCGGTATATGGAACAGAGGTCTTGTTTTTTATTATTCGACAGATCACTTCAAATCCTTTTCTATCTTTTTTATCTTTATTGGGCCACCATTCTCCTCGCTTGACCTCTATTCGTATTGCCGCAAAAAATTTCATTCCCTTTCCTCCAGGAGTTGTCGTTTTAGGACCGTACATAACTCCGAGATTATCTCTTATTTGATTAATAAAAACTATTGCAGTTCCTTGTCTTGTATTAACTGTATTAGATACCCGTAATCCTTTATTAACTATTTTCGCTAATACTCCCATACTTTGTTTTTCCATATCTTGAGAGACTTCTTTTTTAGGGGTCATTGCTGCAATGCTATCGACAACCAATAATTTTACTTCTTTTGTATTCAAAAGACCTTTTACAACATCAAAAATATTATCTGCATCAGTAGTTTCACTATGTAACATTGATTCACAATCTACTCCAAGTTTTTTAATCCATTTTTCTTCAAGAGCATGCTCTGCGTCAATATAGGCACATAAATATCCTAATTTTTGTGCATTAGCTATCAATTTGGCCACAATGGTACTTTTTCCTCCACTCTCTTCACCATAAAGTTCAGTAATCATTCCTATTGGAAATCCACCACCAAGAGCTTCGTCTAATGATTTAATTCCTGTGGGCAATCTATTTATTATTAAACTCTCGCTATTAGCAGTTTTAATTATGCCTTTACCAAACTTTTTTTCGATTTCTTTCATAGCTAATAGAACTTTTTTTGGCAATTGTTTTTTCTTAGAATCTTGTTTTTCCATTTTTTTAATTTTTTCTTCACTTTCTTTTATTGTTATATTTGCACTTTCTATTGCTTCTTTTGCAATTTTATTTATAGCTTCAATTACTTTTTTCTTTCTTCCTCTTTTTGCCATTATTTTTCCTCCTATTTGGGTCTATAATTCTATTATAATACACTTTCACCAAAAGTAAACAATTATTTTAATAATCTTTTCTCTCTCTCTTTTAACAAAAATTCTTTTATTCCACTATGATCATTGTTACTAAAAAATGTAATTTTATGTCTGATTGGCTCTAAATCATAAAATTCTGCTTTGTTTTCATCAATACAGGGTTTACACGACAAGACATCAATGGCCTGAGCAACATAATGAGTTTTAGAATTTTTACATTGAGATATTAAAATTGTATTTTGAGAACAATCAGATAATTGTTTATGTCTTTTAAGATAACATCTTAAACCAAAACTTGATTGTTCGTAATTAGGCTCTAAATCAAATGTCAATGTTTCTATTTCAATTCTCAAAATGGGAAGTATTCCATTATCATTATACATAATCATATCGGGTTTGTAAAAATCTTTCTCATCACATAATCTAAGTATTTCATCATCAAAATTTAATGAATAAAGTAATAATTTTTGTCCTAATCTTCCCCACTGAACTCGTTGATCTGTACTCCACTCATCTTTACCTATTAAAAGCAGCAATGTCATTACATTTTTGACTTTTTGTATTTCCTCTTCTCTGTTAGTCATTAACTTTTCCTTCTTTCTTCTTCTTTAATTCGATTTTCTTGAGGTCTTTTTTAATTTGCTCAATTATTTCTTCATAATTAGCAAGACTTTGTTTAGTACATATATTATCAAAACATCCTGCATCAATTAAAGCTTTTACAACTCTTTTAGTGACCGCTCTTCCTTTTGTTTTAGAAATGAAATCAGTAAAATTTTTATATGGAGAATTTCCAACAAGAATATCAGCAGCTTTACTTCCAATATTTTTAATAGAACTCAATCCTTGTCTAATACTATTTCCATCAATTGTAAAATTTAATTTACTTCTGTTAACATCTGGACGAAGAACTTTTATTTTTAATTTTTCACACTCTCTCATATACAAATTAATATCTTCTTCGTCACTATTATTACACAATATTGCAGTCATAAATTCTATAGGATAATATTTTTTAAGGTACATACATTGATATGCAATAATAGCATAGGAAACTGCGTGTGAATTGTGAGAAACTGTATCATTAGCAAAAAAATTATGAGGTTTTTTTTCCATTTCGATATCATAAACATCTTCTTCTCCAACGTATTTTATGTTTTTTATTTTTATTGGTCTCGTTTTATGCATTAAATACGACATTTAAAAATTTCTCCTTTAATAATTTTAATACACTTGTTAATTTTATTATTGATATCACTTTCCCACAAATGTATAACATTCCATCCTCTTCTTATTAAATAAGTGTTTCTTGATTTGTCATATTGAGCATTTCTTTTTTGGGCTTTTGTAACAGGCCCATTGGGATATAATTTAGGATGAGTATGCCAGTAATCACCATCAGGAAGAATAGCTATCTTAAGCTTTGGATTAACAATATCAATACAATACCATCCTACTCTTTTTTCTTCAAACCAATCTTTAGACCAGAGATTATTATATTTCATTGCTTGAACAACTTTTCTTGCAATAGAAGTATAAGCTTTCGGCATTCTTCCTTCTTCAATTTGCTTAAGAACAGCCATTTTTATTTTATTTCTGGCTTTTCTTGTATGTTTTCTTCCTTTCATTGGACCTGGTAAGCCCATATGAGAAATACTTAGATTTTTTAAAATTTTCTCGTCAGTCACTTTTCTACCAGTCAACTTATCACTCATCTTTTTTAAAGGTTCATAATTTTCTTTAGTCTTACCATAATTATGAGGCTTACCTCCAAATTTTCTTGTAAAATGATCATTTCCCATTCTTTTATCCGATAATCTTTTCAATGCTGGATGAGTGAGTTTAGTTTCTCCATCGTTCCACGAGGTCATAATATTAGAATAAATATTATCATTATTATTAAGTTCACAAACTTTTTTCCAACCATTTGATGTAAGAAATCTATGGTTGCTTGTCGCCTTTACTTTATATCCATTCTCCAACTCAATCTCATATACTTGTTTTTTTCCCTGATAATGAATATTTTTTAAATAATTAAAAATTTGTTTATTATTAATTTCATCATAAGACAATATTTTTATTTTTCTTTTATTTTTATTGAACGGTTTACATTTATATTCTATAAATTCGTCTTTAACCATTGTACGTTTTAATAAATCATCAATTGATATTTTATTTCTTTTTCTTTTTCCACCATATTCTCTAATTAAAATAGAATCACCAGTTAAACATCTGTTAAATCCGTAACCGACAAACGCCTCAATAAATTTAAATATTTCTCTGGCAGTTTTTTCGTCGATTTTATTCTCAATACATTTTTTTACGAACCTTTCTCTTGCTTCATCAAACAAATATCCTTTACCAGCCTCAACCAATTTTCCACCTTTTGAAGTTATTTTTCTTAAATCATCTGCCTCATCATAAGTATAATTTGCAATGTCTTTCGCCACTCTCATTGAATCTTCTTGGTAAATAAGAAGACCATAGCTTCTTTTTAATGAATTTTCAAGAAGCGGATGAGCATATTTAATTGGTTTTATTTTGTTTTTTCTTAAAGCGTATTCATCATGTAGCCCTGAAACCATTGTTGAAGGACGATAAAGAGCATTAGCCGCGATTAAATGCTCGAATTCAGTTACTTTCATTTTTCTCAAAAATTCTCTTATTCCTCTTCCCTCAAATTGAAACACCCCTATTGTATCAGCGTTATATGCTAAATTTAAAACAGCTCTATCGCTTGTATCTAACTCATAGAATAATTGCTTATACAAATCTTTTCCGTATCTTTGTTTGATCAAATCTATTGTCTCTTTTATAACACTTAATGTTGATAATCCTAAACAATCTAATTTCATCATATTCATCGCGCTTATACATCGTATATCTCCTCCGCCTTCATCCCAACCAGTCACAATTTCATTTTTATATACACAAAGAGGCATATCATTATAAATCAAATCATTTGAAATTAATATTCCGGCGGCATGAGTACTAAAATGTCTAACTTGCCCCTCTAATTTTTCAGCAATTTTAAATATTTTAGGATATTTTGTCATGAAATTTCTAACTTGATAAATACTTTTAGATTCTTTTATTGAAGATTCCATTGGAATACATTTAGCTATCATATCTATTTCTTCTAACGGAATTTCAAATACTCTACCTAAATCTCTTAATAATCCTCTACTTTTAAATGTTCCAAATGCCCCAATCGAAGCAACTTTATCTTTACCATATTTGTCTGTAAGATATTTTTTTACTCTATCTCTATATCTCGAATCAAAATCTATGTCAATATCTGCCAATTCAATCCTGTTCTTATTTAGGAAACGTGAAAATAATAAGTCATATTTTATTGGATCTACTTTTGTTATATCAAGCAAGTAGCATAAGAGACTTCCGCCTACTGAACCACGACCGACCCCTACAGTTATTTCATTTTTCTGACACCATTTTACTAAATCATATATAACATAAATAAAGTCTAAAAGATTTTTTTCTTTTATAACTTCATATTCTTCCTTCATTCTATCTTTATAGACCTTAATAGTCTCTTTATTTAACTTGACAACAATATGTTTCCATTTTTTATTAACTTCTTCTTTTATGATTTTTTCTACATCGATATCTTTAAAAGTTGGAAGTCTATATTTTTTTAAGTCAACTTCAACATTAACTTGATCAGCTATTTTTACTGTGTTGTCTAAAGCCATGTTTATATCTTTAGAATATTCACTACCTAATAAAGAAATAAAATCATTATAAATCTCATCTCTATCTTTTAAATGAAATCCTTTTTGCTCAAGTCTCTCTTTACTGAGTTTGCTAACTGTTGTTCTCATATTCAACATTGTGATCGCGTGATGAGCCTCATAATCATCTTCATTAACGTAGTGAACATCATTTGTAGCTACGAGTTTGATATTATATTTTCTCGATAATTCAATTAATTCTTTATCGACGATTATCTGCTCTTTAAAATTATGAGGCTGAATTTCAAAATATAAATCATCACCAAAAATTGCCTTATATCTTATTACAGCATCAATTACATCTTGTTTATTTCCAAGCAATATTTTCTCAGGGATTTCTCCAAAAACACATGATGTCATTGCAATTAATCCATTTTTATTTTTCTCTATTAAATCAAGATCTATTCTTGGTTTATAATAAAATCCTTCCAGAAAACCCAAAGAAGATATTTTTAACAAATTCTTATACCCTTCTTCATTTTTAGCAAGAAGAACAATATGATTTCTTTTCTTTCTTTTTTGAGCTAACTCTTTTTTCTTAATTCCTCCCTCAACTCTATCAGATTCAAGAGTGCTTTTTGCCTTCATGTCATCAACCAAATATGCTTCAAATCCTGGAATAATTTTTATTCCTTTAGTTTTTGCATAAATATATGCTTTAAGAAAACTGCACATATTTCCATGCTCAGTGAATGCGAATGAATCTTGTCCTAATTCTTTAGCTCTATCTATAAACTCATTGATTCTGCCAACTCCATCCAGGATTGACATTTCCCCGTGATTATGTAGGCTGATGAAATTGCTCATCCGTCTCCTTTAAATTTCTCACATTTAATACCTGCTTTTTTAAGAAATTCAATTGGTTTTTTGTCGCGATATTCCTCTAAATAAACAACTCTTTTCGTCCCACTTTGAAGAATAATGCGTGAACAATCAAAACAGGGAGACAAATTCATATAAAGAGTTGCCCCATTACAACTATTTCCAATTTTTGCTAATTTTGCATAAGCATTCATCTCTGCATGAACAACTTCCGGCTTTGTATTACCTAATTCGTCTTCACAATTATTATCAAATCCATATGGCGTCCCATTCCATCCGAAACTTACGATATTATTATCTTTGACAAGTATGGCCCCAACTTTACTTCTTTTTGCACAAGACATCTCTGCTATTCTTATAACTAAACCAATGTAAAGTGAATCCATCTTTTTTTGCTTTTTATTCATTTTAAAATATTTATACAGCTATTATAAAAATCAAAATTATCATGATTTTTTACTTCGATATTATTTCTTAATTTAATTTCATCATTCCCTAAATTGTCAATTATATAATAAACTTCTTCTGAATTTTTTATTTTAGGCAAATAAATTTCTTCTCGTCTTGCATTATTTAAAATATTTTTCACCAAATCAAAATGTCTTTCATAAACATGAAGACTTCCATCATTATGAAAATAATTACCCATTTTCAACTGAGGATAAAAATCAATCATAATATTAAGAATAAATTCTTGTAAAATAGTAAAAAATGGAAGATCATTACATAGCCCAAAAATTAAATCATTTGATCTCATATTAACTATTAGATGTAACTTGTCATCCCTAATCAAAAAATGTAATGAAGTTGTACATATTTGATCTTTTGTATTTTTAAATAAAACATCAGGTCTATTTATAATAATGATAGCTTGCCTGGTATACATATCTTCTTTTAATTTATCTATTATTCTATTAAATTGGCCCTCTTTAAAAATATAATAACCATAATTAGAATTTATTGTCCCGTTTTTATCACAAATATCTCCCCAAAATTTAGCATAATGATCTATTCCATCAAGAAATAAATTGCCTCTTAAATACCAAGCTAATTCTGCAATGATATATTTTATATTTAATTTTCTTTCATGAAAATCAATAAATCTATCAAATGGTTCATATAAAACGAAATTATAATTTATTAATTCTTTAACATTTAAATTTCTCGGATGACAAATTTTTGCGCTATCAATGTCTCTAAAAATCTTCAAAAAAGTGTTTATATTACTCAAAATTATCTCCTAAAAATTTAACAATTTTGCTTGTTATTTCTTCCTTGGATAAATTGTAGCAATTTAGCATGATTTTATGTTTGGCTAAAGATTCCTCATAGACGAAATCAAATCTATCCATCTCTTTTAATTTCTTCTCTCTGTCAACTGTGATAGAATTGCCATCTTCTCTCTCTAACAAAACATCTACATCATTTCGTAAATATATTAAATACACATCATTCCAATATTTTTTGGATGATTCATCTTCTTCAATTTTCCAAATATCATTTACATTATAATCTCGATATAATGGAGCATAGACTAATTCATCAAGATAAGAACGATTACATATTAAATTAATATTATTTTCACTTGAGATTTTAAACAACTTAAATGAATCATTGAATATTTTTATTGAATATTCTCTACACTTACCTGACTTAATGGCTGGATAATAAAGGACATGAAAAGGAATATTATCGAAGAAACTTCTCACATCTTTAATTTGTGTATCTTTTCCAACCCTATCCGGTCCAAGAAAAATAATTATCATGGCTTGTTGATACCCAGGTATTCATCCATTGTGTTGAATGATTTAGCGCTGACATTATTTATTTCTACACTCTCAGCTTCTATTTTTGTTTTATTTATCAAATCCAAAAAAACAAATTCATTGTTTTCTTTTTTGCTATTTAGCTCATCTAAATATTTATAAAGATATTCTATGTCAAACAGAAAAGCTGATAGATCATGAAACCCTGGAAAAATATCATCTCCATTTTTTGAAAAATTAACCTTTGTTATTTTATTATTTTCTCCAGTTAAAAATAAAACATAGGGATTTTGTTCAAATACAACTGGTATTGTTAATTTATTCTTGAAATTATCTATTGATTTTTGAAAAACTTCACCATTGTTTTGGATTGAATCTCCCCAAATAAGAAAGCATGATTTGCAGTAAAATTTATTCAAATTATTCAACGTTTTATAAACAGCATCTCCACAGCCGAATCCTGAATGAATTCTTATTAGTCTATCTTTATATTTTCCATTATCATATTCCTCAAAATATTTATAATTGTAATAAGAAACAACAATATAAACATCCTTACAAAATTTACTCAATGTTTCATAATTTATATCTAATATAACTCTGTCTTTATATGGATATAATGCTTTAGGAAAATCTGTCATTGTTGTAGATTTCAATCTTGTTTGTTTTCCTGCGGCCAAAATTATTCCAACATCTATTTTGTTCATAATTCACCTAAAATAAGTTTTAAAAATGTATTAGTCTCAAAAATATCTTTTGTGTTATGTTTTTGGAAACAGAGATTGGCAATCTCCTTATCATTACCATTATCAAGCTCATCACCTATATACATTATTTGATTATAATCCTTATTATAATAATTGTATACAAGCTTTTTATCAGACTTCATATTCAAAATATCAATACTTGTTCTTCCTCTAAAATAAGCTTTATTTTTTAAATTAAAATCTGCAAATAAAAAATCATTCAAGCTATTACAGAGAATATTTCTTGCCGAATCATCTAAACCATTAACTGATATACAAGTTATTATTCCATTAGCTCCTCTAATATCAATTTTATCTCCTACTCCGCATTTTTCTAAGTATGATAAGACCATGTTTTCATTTTCAATTGATAATTCTTTATTAACAAGACAAGGAATTGTTTTATCATACTTTACAACTCCTCCATCGGCCCAAATATCAAAATTGACATCCATTTCTCCACCAAAAAATTCTGATAAATTTTTATGAACATGTCTATAGCCATTTCCTGAAACAATGACGCATTTAATTTTTGATGAAATTTTGTCTAACATTTCGCAATTTTCCTTAAAAACTTTGATGTTATCTCTATCAAATATTGTTCTGTCGAAATCGAACATTAAACAATCAGGCTGATCAATTAAATTAAAATATATTTTTAAACATTCTTTTGCCAATAAAATGGGATCGTGCCGTCCTTTTTCATCATTACCCATTTTTGAATATTTTCTCGACAACGTCACATTATTAACATAGTTCATTCTCTTATCTGCATCTTCATTCACAAGAACAATGAAGTCTTTCAAAGAAATAAATTTTTCTATCTGATCAATAATTCTGCTTTGATTAACTCCTATCATATCTTTATCTTGTTTGTTATTGCATACAAGAATTTTTTTGCATTTGACATTTTCAATAAGTTCTTTCATTCCAGGAGTGGCATAGGTTGGAATGAGAGAAGCCCATTGAGTTCCTGCTGATAATATAAGAAGATCACAATTATCTAAATTGATACTTTTATTTAAAATTACTTCTTCTCCTTCAAAGAAAATATCAGTTATTTTGTCAATATTATTATAATCAACAATTTCATGCTCTGAATTTATTATCTTTCCGCTTTCGGTGTGAGCTTTAAGAATACTATTTGAAAAAGAATTTAAAATAATATCATCATCTATATCTAATAATTCTTTAAAATAATCAATTGTTTTTTCATACCCACATCTTTTAAATAACATAGCATAAACAATGTTCGCTAAATTAAAATCTCTGAACTCAAATATTTCTTTTTTAAAAGCAAAGGTGAAAAATTCAACCAAAATTGATTTAAATTGTTCCAATCCCCATTTATCCAACATTTCAAAACAAAAATCAATAGAATTAAAATCATATCTATTTTCATAAAATTCAATTATATTTTTATTTTTTACTTGATTAGAATTTTTGTACTGAGTTATGTGATTTTTACGAATATCTGAAGGACCGAGAACATCACAAATTTTCCTGCAGATTCCAGTTCCTTTGCCAGAATCCAGGGCATTTATTATATTTGTTATCTTACAATGAGAATTAAATTCTTTCAATCCATTTTGAAGTGCAACCGATCCTGTTCCTCCTGAAAAAATTACTATATTCATAGTTGTTTTACCCAATCCTTATATTTGTTTTCTGAATATCCTCTTAAAATGTAAGAAGGATGCCAAATATTTTTATAATTCAAATCACCAAGAAAGTAATTTATAATCTTATCATACTCTTCATAGTTGCCCATAAATACAAAAATCATATCAGAACATATTTTTTTTAAAACTTCAATTTCTTTTACAATCAAATCTATATTTTTGTCTTCCTCGTCTTTGTGACTTCTATAGACGTTTGTGAAATATGGATAGATATTTAAATCTGATAATAGTTTATCCAATATTTTAGATGATGGTCCTAATAACCACGCTGATTCTGTTTTAGAAAGATGAGCATAGTAACTACCGGGTTTTATTCCAATAAATGCGTATTTTGAATCTCTTCTTACATTTCCTCTAGGTGGAGTAAATGTGTTTTCAACAAACTTATAGAAATCATCATAATACAAATCAGAATCTTCTTTACTACTAAAACTTAATCCAGAAAATCTATTTGTTTTTTCATCATTAAATAATACATTAATCTTGTCTCTCTCAATTGAATTCCAATTATCAACCTTTGCTAAATTGAAAGTTTCAATGTTTGAAAAATCTTTATTAAAAGTAAAATTATGAAAAATGACGTCTTTAAACTGTCCAATATATTCATTTTTATTAATATCAACATCATCTCTTTGAGCTTTTATTATGTCCGGAATTGAATCAGGTTTGCTTTTCAATAATTTAATTCTTTTCTCGATGTCGGAATTATCATTAACATAACATATTTTTCTCAATTTTTCTGATTTGAAAATTTCATAATCTTTATCAAGTGATTTATCAATAAATATTATATTCCCTGACTGAATTGATTCATATATTCTCTGAGAAAAAGATTTAGTCTCCTTATAAATTTTATCTCCTATAATTATCGTTGATAATGCCTCTCTCATTTTATCACAGACTTTATCATATGAGATAATCCCTGTAAAACTTGGTGACCTTTTGTTTGTTTTGAATTTATATAATGATATACTCCCAAATGCTTCTACATTTATATCATCCGAATACCCAAAAAGAAATTTAACAAAATCATCTTCTCTATCTTTCCGATATGACCCTCCATACATTAGATCTACTTTGAAATCTTTGTTAAACTCTTGACGATCAAATAATAACAAGGGAAATTTCTCGAATGGAAAATATTTAACTTGTTGAAACTCAATTCCATTGGTTTTTAGTTTATCTTTCAAATTTAGAATATCTCTGGCCTGAGTAACACAGACAATATCTTTTCTTTTGATTATAATATCTTCTTTTTTAAAAGCCAAAGAATAATGGGATAAAGATATAGCTTTATTAATCTGTTTTAATTGAAGAGAAATATCACAAAGAAAATATAAAATTTTCCCGTTAAATTTATTGATAATATAATAATTTAATATATTCTCGTAAACATTATCTAACTTCAAATCAAAAAAGTTACATGGACCATTTAAAACTACTAAGTGACTATATTTTAGATCATTAAAATTTTTGTGATAATAACAAATATCATACAGATAATTATCATTAAACAGTTTATCTTTTTTTGTTTTTGAAATTTTTCTACTGAAAACATCAACATCAATTCCCGCCAGATTAAATAATTTTATTATTGAGAAAACTTCACCAATAGATACATGAATGTTATCATTTAGTTGAACTTTAGATCCAATTTTTAAAAGGGCAATTCTCATATTGATGTTCCTGTACTTCCAAATCCACCAGTTGATCTTTCAGTATCAGTAGAAATATTGTCACATTGCAGAAGATCCCCCAACCAAACTTCCCTCATTACCAATTGAGCTATTTTATCACCTTTTTTTATTTTGACTATTTCATCCGAATGATTGAAAAAATGAATGTGAATACAACCCCGATAATCCCCGTCCACCAAATCCGCCCCTTTATCCAATTTTTTCTTTGTTGATACTCCTGATTTATTATAAACTGATAAATCCCATCCTAACGGAATTTCAAATCTCAAATCAAGAGGGATTAAAATATCTTTCCTCGGTTGAATATCAACATCAATTGGACTGAACACATCGATGCCAGATGACACCTTCGTCCCCCTTACAGGGACGAAGGCATTTTCACTCAGCAATTGAAATTTGAGAATGGGATACTCTTTCAAATTAACCTTTACAAAATATTTAAATCAGCTTCCGTTAATTCATCGTCTTCAACAACTTCTTTTTTCACCGTTTCTTTTTTAAGCGGCTCTTTCTTTTCTTTGACTAAGTCAACATCTTGACCTAAAGCATTTTCAATAGACTCTTCATCACCAATTCCAGCGGCATCATTTTTTATTGTGGCAATAATAATGTCTAATTCTTCTTTGGATTTGGTAAATGATTTGACAACCTCATCTAAGTTTAATGTTTGGGCAAGCTCTTTTTCCTCTTTATTAAGAGGACGAGTTGTACTTCTAATATCAGCGATTGAATATTCAGTCATTCCGTTTTTACCGCGTTTTTTTGCGAAAGAATAATCAACATCAGTGATAGTGCCGTTCCTGTCAAAATCAGCGACTAAATGATCTTTTATTCTTGAAGTAAATTCAACCAATTTAGCTTCATTATAGTCTCTATCTACAACAACAGCTAAAGACTTTTCACCTGCCCACCCAATTGGAGCCTCAAAGTCCTTACTGGCCACTTTACATAGAGGGCAATTAAATTTATTATTCTCAGGATCATTTAAACAAACAACAGCCCCTCTGAATTGATCAGTTTTTATATAATGTCTTTTCCAAACAATAATATCATCGCCGTCTGTCAAAAGTCTAATTGTTTTTTTCTCTCCTTCTTTCATTGATAACCAAGGAAATTGACCCTCTGATTTACCACCGCTAAAAGTTTTTTTGAGACCCTTTTTAATCATTACCATTTTATTAACCTCCTAAATTTTTAAACAGAAACAGATTGCTTAATATCACCCCCTACATTGGACAAATTTTCAATTTGCTTCCATTTTTCACTTTCTAAAAAGGAATTAAATCTTAAGTACTTTTCAAATAAGTATTTAACTATCCCTAAATCTTTATGGCCGTGATTAATTTTAATTTCCAAATCAGTTTTGATTGTAAATAACGTTCTTGCTAACATTATAACACTCTTCTGCTCTTTTGTAAACTGTAGTTTTTCTTCAGTATCAGATTTTTCCAAAACAGTGTCTATATTACCATATTTTATCACGGTTTTAACTGCTTTCTTAATTCCGTAGCCGAGAATCCCCGTGATATTGTCCCCGTTGTCGCCCGTTAAGCTATGAACATCAATTAATTTTTCTGGAGGCACTCCAAATTCTAATTCAACCATATCTTTGGTGTATAATTTCCCATTTGCTCCATCTCTAAGAACCATTATGTCATCATTTATTAGCTGGAGAAAATCATGATCCCCCGAAACAATAATAATTTTATCTTCTTTTTGTAATTTTACTGCGAGGGTTCCAATGATGTCATCCGCCTCTTCCCCGGAAATATAAATTTGTTTAACTCCAAGATCATTTAAAAGCTGTCTTATGATTGTCATTTGTTGATAGAATTCATTTTTTCTGTCAGTTATTCTGTTTGCTTTGTAGCTTTGACAAATTTCTTTTCTTCTCTTGGGCCCCCCGTCAAAAACGATATACAAATCTTTAGGGGGATATCTTTTAATTAGATTTAATAACATATTAAAAGATCCATAAATAATACCCGTCGGAGTTCCATCTTCTAAAGACAAATTTTTGAACGCAAAAGCACTACGATGTAAAATCATGTGGAAATCCACAATTAAAATCATTTGCAAATCTCCAATATTTGTTCTTTGAGATAATCTCCATGACAAGGAAGAGGGACGCACCAACAAATTAAAATAAGATTACCTGTTTCTTTGTATATTTCCACTAATCTCATGAATTCTCCTTTAACATTATTGTAAGTTGGAACAAGCAGCATTCCTAAAAACCAAGTTTTATATTCTTCTATAGCCTCTTCTCTTGTTCTAATTTTTCCGAATGCATTTTTTCCTACAGCATATGGATTCCCAAGTGCTGACGGTCTACCGATATATTCTCCATCACCTTTATAGACTTTTTTATTAACGACCTCTATCACAAAATTAACTCCTTATTTTCTATCCCTGATTTTATCTTTTCCGAAGTCATGTCCCCAAAATCCTTGGCCGAATCTGAATATTTGAATTTAAACAATGTCAATTTATTCCTTAATTTATTTATTGCAGTTTTTTGTGCTTTTTTTCCGGGTCCGTCATTGTCTAAAGCTAATGTAACTTTATCAAATCTATTGAAAATTAGTCTCATGTGATATTCAGACAAATTAGTCCCCTGGATAGCTACAGTGTTAGCAAACCCACATTGAAAAGCTTTCAAAACATCAAAATGCCCTTCTACTATAATTACTTCTTTTTCTTCTTTACCAATTTTATTCAACCCAAATAAAATCAAACTTTTCTTATATCCAATTTTAGGTATTATTGGAAAATATTTCAAAAAATATTCATTAGTTGTTGGTCTTACCAAAACAGCGACGAGATTATTGTTCTCATCTCTTATTGGAATCGTCACTCCTTGTCTGTATAAACCTATTTCGAATTCTCTTATAGTTTTTAGTGAAAATCCTCTCTTAGTCATATAATCAATATTCTCATAATTGAAATTTTTTATAACACTCTCGTCTAATATAGTGTTTTTCTCTTTTTTTTCCTCTTTAAATATGTTCTCTAATTTATTTTTTAATATATTCAAACTTATTTCCTTATCCTCTATTTGATACAGAAATTCTCTTGCTGATTCTCTGCTAATTTCTTCTATTCTTGAGATTAAATCAATAAAATCTCCGCCGCCACAACCGGCAAAACACATGTATTTTCCGGTCTCGAGATTTATTGAAAAGCTGGGTGTTAGGTCGGAATGTAATGGACAACAGCATCTAAGTTCATCACCTGAAATCGATGGCTTTTGGAGGTCATATTTTTGTAATATTAAATAAAAGTCTAACACGTGCTATCCTCTCTAATGACAGCTTCATTTAGGTCCCAATGCAACCTCAGGTCCCTGAGAATCTCACCGTCTCTATTTTTTATTATTCCAAACAACATCTTCTTTTCTTCTCTCAATTCATTATTTTGATGAAGAGCCATTACAATATCAGAATGGGCAGATATCGCATAAGAATGAGCAACGTCTTCAAGTTCTGGTAATTCCATACTCGCTCTTTCAAATCCTCTATTCACCTGAGCAAGAACTACAATTGGAATATTTATTTCAGGATCTCTTGTCATATTCTTCAAATCTCTCATTATACTTCCAACTTTTTCCCAAGTATCTCTATTACCCATATTGTCTTCAATTAAAGAAACATAATCAATGAAACAAATGTCAGGTTTATATTCTACTATTTTTGCGAAAATATCCGTTGTTGTACATTTTGCAGGATTTGACACAATAAATTTAGGTCTTCCTTCTCTTATTGATAATAAATGATCTCTATATTTTTGAAATTCTTCATGATTTAATTGATAATGTTTTATTCTACTTGGGGATACCCCAGAAACAAGGGCATCAAATCTATTTGATAATTGATAATGATTCATTTCTAATGAAATAAATAATGGTTTAAACCCGTTTAACCAAGCATTTATTGCAAAGAATATTCCGGACCAACTATTATGACTTACAAAACCATTACTAAAAAATGAATGACTTTTAGGTATAAAAAAGTCATAAACATCATCATAATCTTCTTTAATTTCTTTTATTTTATCAAAGAAATAATTGCTATTTTTAATGTCTAATATTAAATCATATAATTTATTTTTTCCTTTCAATGGTTTAAAAAACTCAATCATAAAATTCAAATCGTCGTATGTTATTGTTCTTTTTTTACTTATTATTTTATTAGCCACTTTGTCAACTTTTAATTTTAATTCTTTTTCTTTGTCATCAAGAAAGTTATTTAACTTTAGTCTTTCATTTCTTAGTTCATTAATCATATCTGATGAAAAAGGAATTCTGTCAAAATAAATTTGATTAAAATCTCTATTTTCTCCATCTTTACTTTTTTTCAATAAAATTTCCTTAACTGATTTTTTTCTTCTTTCAGATATAAAGCCAATATCATTAATAAATGTATTAATACTACTTATATCAATTTTCAAATTATAATAATCATTAAGTTTACCCGCTGGAGTTTTCTTTTTAAACTTAGTCATTCGTGAAATTACCCCAAAGTTTAATAATAAAACATGAATTTGATGAATTAATTTGAATGATTTAGAAGTAGCTGTTATATCAAATGATCCTATACTACATTCACCTTCAAAATAAGCTTTTAAGAATTCTATGATATATTCTTTTTTTGACTGCAAGACACTCCATGGTATTTCTTTATCACCTGAAAGTGTATATCCAAGCCCTATACTCAGCAAAAATTTTCTTATTTTTATTGATGAGATATTGTACCCATGTTCATTTTTTTCTTTAAGATTATTCCATCCGAATAAATTAAAACAAATATTTTTATAATCTTGTAATATATCATCATCCCATGAACAAAAATAAACATCTTTAGAATGTGATTTACCACAAAATCCTTCAGCGACAATATATCCTAAAAACCTAGCTAATTCTTTATTCATTTTCTCTGGAATTTTATAATTTACACTATTTGAATCTTTATTATTTTTAATAAATTTAAAATTAAAAAATAACTCATCTTTTTTCCAAAATTGCTGATTTCTTTGAATAACAATGTAATCGTTAATTTTTAAATCTTTTATTTTTTTAAATTTTATCTCTCGTCCATCAAAAACTAATATAGGATGCTCATCAGTTCCTTTAACAAAGTATCCCGCCTTTGTTGATATTTGTTTAATTTTTCTTTTTCCGTCATAATAAATATATTTTGTTTTATCAATCCCATCTTTACCATAAATATTAATTTGCTTGTTTAATACAAAACCTTTCTTTTTAAATAAGCTACTATCCAAATATTTATCAAATTCTACAATTCCGTCTTCAGTGAATAAGAGTGTATCTCTTGTCACACATTTGCCAACGCTCGTCTGACCAATAATTGATATTAATTCCCCGTTATGAAATCCACATGTTAAATTATCAATTTCCGGAATTCCAATTGGTATACCTGTAATTTCTTTAAGACCAGATTTAATAGTATCAATATATTTTTTAAGTCTTATTCTTGAGGTTTTTGCAATATCAATGTCTTCTTCTTTTTTAGTGACCGTTTTAAGTAGAACGATTTCTTTATTTATATAATCAACTACTTGGCTTGGTTTGTCTGTTTTTAGTTTATCAATGCTTTTAGAGATAACTTTTGTTATGATCCTCTCACATTTTTTCTCAATCAATTCATTTACGAAAAAATCAATTTGTCCATTTTCTTCGGCATATTGAAAATCTGGAAAAGACTCTTTAATAATAGCAGGAGATGGAGTTTTTTTGTACTTTACATAATAATCTCTCAGGAATAAATAGACCTGTTTGTTTAATTCTATTCCAAAAAATGTCTCATCGATATATTTTAATGCTGGAATAATATGACTTTGGGAAATTGTAGCACAGAGAAGTAGAGATTCGTTATTCACTAATATCTCCTACTTTAATATCCTATAACTATTTTGTTTAACAATTTCTTTTAGCTTTGAACTTTGATCACCACGATAATCACTACCAATAATATGGATATGTAGCATTTTCCCGTATATTAAAGAGGCCAGAGAGTTTCCAAAAGTATCTCCATATAAAGTTCTTAGTGTTTCAGCATTTTGATTTGAAGTGACTATTGTTGGTCCTCTTCTATATCTTATAACATTATCTAATATACTTTCGGCCAGGTTGTTCTGCGTTTTAAACTCTTTTCCTAAATCATCAATTATAAGAAAATCTGAATTTTGGATATTTTTCTCAAAATTAAATTTTGCTGAATCACTTTTCCAACCGCTCGTAAAAAGTTTAACTATTTCTGAGTATGAAACGAAGAAACATTTATATTTTTTACTAAGAGTGTGTTTCAAAATACACACTGATAATAATGTTTTTCCTGTTCCATTTTTTCCCCATAAGAACATTCCAATCGAATGCTTGTAGTATTTATCAATGTTATCACAATAGTCTTGAATCTCCTGTTTGTATGTTTCTTTACCTGTAAAACTACTCAGATCTTTATCCCAGTATTCATAAGGGATATTTGTTTTCATGTAAAACGTCATCAATCTTTTCTGCTCTAAACAATCACAGGTGAAACTTTCATTTACCTTATTTGAATCCTTTTTAATGCTCCCGCAACAAGGACAGATGTGAGTTTCCATCGATTTCCTTCTTTCAATACGAGGTGACCAGAGAAGACTTCCAATCACCTATATAGTTATTTATCTTTCTTAAGAAAACATCTCAGAGATGAAATTTGTCTATCCCGACGATGAATTTTGTTACAATAATAACAAAAACTCGTTGGCCGGATTTATATCTCTTTTTTGTTGACGTTATAACCAAAACTTAACATATTCAACTTTTACTAGATTTCTCATAGAAAACAGAAAAGAAGGGGCAAGGTGATCTTGGCTTCACCCTGCCCCTCAATAACGTTACCGGCTCTTCTCTCTCTTGGTTAAAAACTTCTCGAGAGACTTCTTGGAATAAAAGGTCTTATTCCCCTTCTTCGCCCATTTAAGATTACCATGACGAACGTCATAGATATAATCTTCACTGATACCCAAAAAACTGGCTGCCGCTTTGGTTGGAACCATCTCTACTGAAGGCATTAACTCACTCTCCTTGTTATGCTCTAAACTCAACTGTCCTCCCATCCAACTCTACTTCTTCGCTTTAATTGCCTTCTTAGCCTCGTCAGAAATCCTCTTTCTCTCGTCCTGACACAGCTTTTTGAGATCCTGATACTTCTTTCTCTGGGCTGTGGCATTAGGACCGTAAGCTTTTTCTGCAAGCTGAGTCTCTCCGTAATCCAATGAAGAAACGATCTCCTTGATGGCATCTAAATTCTTTGACATTGTTCTATTCACCTCCTTTCTTTGTTCCGTCTCTATAATTCTATTATAATACGATTCTGGCAAAAGTAAACTGTTATTTTTAAGATCAATGAATATTTTCATAATAATCTCGTAACATGGAAAATACAATCTCTTTAGAGTTGTATAGGAATGTTACAAACCTCTTTTATATAAGATTTTCTTAATTCCATACCAGACTTCCAACCCTGAATATTTTTTCAACTTCTTTGAATTTGAAATATTCTTTCTTTTTTGACCCGTAAGAGATGTATGAACCCCTGTTAAACATTCCTTTACAGGAATACTTAATGCCATTGACCCAAAATAAATCTTTGGGTTGGATTATTGATCTATTTTTCTTGATTGACGGTCTGAATCCTTTTCTATTTAATTGGAGACACCTGTTATTTCTATGTTTTTGGGTAACTTGATATTGATTAACTCTTTCCTGATTTTCTCCACCAGAGATCACAAAAGCATCATTGACATGGGACTTATTTAAGCAAAGATTGTTTCTCTTGATATGGGTCTCGTAACCGAAAGTAATTTGACAATCGATGTCTTCTTGGAACTTGTTTCTTATTATATTCATGAAAGTAGAATCTTTATAAGATTTGGATTTCTGTTTTCTTAGGATTTCTTCTTCATGATTTTTGTGGAGTTTCTCGTGACAGCTTTCATGAAGCAGAGCCCAATCTTCTGGTCGATCTTTTTCTTTGCCCCAAATATGATGTAATCTCCAACCATCACCTTTCTTGTATTTATTCTTGCAACACTGACATTTTCCTTGTTCTCTTGAAATTAGATATGCAATCCTGTTTTCATATCCATACATGGGACCTTGTTGGTATTCTTTCCCTTGAATCTCTGGATTCATTATTTTCTGAATATCAAAATTACCGACTTCAATAATGATATCAGTAATAGGTAACAAAGCCTTCAATCTACTGATTACATGTAAATGAGTCTGATATCTTCTTTCTATTGAAGGAGGAAGCCATCCTTTTGGAATTCCTCTGTTCAAGAATCTTGGTTTCCTGTACCAGAGCTTATTTCTTCTTCCTCTTCGGTACATTCTTTTCTCAAGAAGTCTTCTTGTTACATTATTCTCCAGAGTGACTTCTCCTGATATTAACTCTCTCTTATCAGTCCGGCAGGAAAAGCCAATTGACTTGTAGCCTGAATCAATACCACAGGAAATATTCTGCTTAGTCTCTCCTGTTGAATAGAGTAATTGGATCGTAAACGGGAATCTCTTGATGACCTTTGCTTTCTTTTCTCTTAATAACCTCCTTGCTTTCTGCTGACTTGTCGGCATGAGAGGTTCCCCTCTCATGTTTATTACATACACAATGTCAGAGACTCTCGAGTTCTGACCTCCTGTATGCTGGAGATGATCCACTTCGGGGATGTTGCAGGTCCGTACTGTACCCTGGACACTGGGACTTTGATCCCTGTTTAATCCAGAGTTTACAAAGCTACAGACTTGTGGAGTATCTGTAGGTGTGTTCTTGAACTTTACCTGTAACTTCTGCATCATAAGGCTGATTTTCTACCCTCCTTCTGAGCCCCCTAATCAACTAACTACTTAGATGAATACTAAGCCTCTTGTATAATTGCTTCTACAAGATTCAATCATTCATGACTGAGTTATTTGACTGATGTTTTTAGCAACTTCATTTATAGTTGCTTTATTTCCCATTATCTTCTTATTCATATCTACTCTTATCTGCCTACATTTATTACAAAATATAGAAT
>Ga0315284_10001691_pt1 | contig 31509 bp, 27 predicted proteins | sample YL17G09_16_MG_FD_203696 | JGI IMG/M metagenome (GOLD analysis project Ga0315284, IMG submission 203696) | Sediment microbial communities from Yellowstone Lake, YNP, Wyoming, USA - YL17G09_16 | ecosystem: Environmental > Aquatic > Freshwater > Lake > Sediment | place: USA: Wyoming | collected...
GCGAGCGCTGTCGGGGAGCGCGGCGCGAGCGCTGTCGGGGAGCGCGGCGCGAGCGCTGTCGGGGAGCGCGGCGCGAGCGCTGTCGGGGAGCGCGGCGCGCGACATCTCCCGGGCTGTGCCGCGGGGCATCTCCTGGCGCCTGCGGTCAGACCGCGCGGGCGGCCGGGTGGTACTCGCGACTTCGAAGTTCGAAAAGGGCAGGTCCATGGTCATGCTCAGTGACTGGCCGTTGCTCACCGAGCGCACGCCCAGGTCGCGCGATAGCTCGGGGCCGTTGTTCTGGCTGTAGGACGAATTCCAGGAGAACGACGGCCGCAGCCAGGGCCCGCGCGTGACGCTGTAGCGAGCGTCCATATTCTGCCGCCAGCTCACCACCTTGCCAAGGTTGATGAACCCGATCCGGTCGTTGCGCACGTCGCTCTCCGGCAGCATCAGGTTGCGTACCCCCTCGACGTGGTGGCGGAAGAAGTCGAAGGGCCGCGAGTCGGCACCGAAGTTCACGGAAGCGGACCGGCCGGTCACGTCACTGCGGGTGCGGAGCGAGTCACGCAAGGCACCCACCCGGTCGAAGGAGACGTTGCGGTTGCTGGTGACCGAGTAGTTCCAGTAGGCGCGCTCCGGCAGAAGGTAGAAGCGGGCCTTACTCAGTGGAATCCCGATCGCGACAAGCTTGCGCGGTGTGATGAGGTAGTTGACCGTGGCGGACTTGACGACGCTGCTGTCCACCGAATAGGGATTGCGGCCCTTGGACTGGGCCCAGTTGTAGCTGCCGGTGATGCCGCCGAGCGTGTAGCGCAGGAATGGATTGGAGCGATCGCTCCAGGCGCGTGAGTAGCTGGTTCCGAACGAGCGCGACTCGTTCCGGGTCTCGCTGGCGGCCTCGAGGGCCCCCGTGCGGACGATGTCATCGCCGGCGCTGAAGCGGGGCCGCGAGCTATTGCGAGAGTAGCTGAGGTTGACGGGCAGCAAGATCCGGGTCTGCTCGAAGAAACGGTACGGCTGGATCGAAGTGCTCCACGAGAGCTGGTCGAGCGAGCTGCCTGATCCGCGGCTCTCGCCCACCGAAAGGAAGTCCGCCCCACGGCCGTTCCACGCCAGGTTGTAGCTCATCAGGTTGGCCAGTTGCCCGTTGACCTGGACGCGCTGGGCGTGGTCCACGTCCTTGGCCACGTCCGTGGCGCGCAGCTCGTCGAACCACAACTGCCCCGAGCTGTAGTGCGGCCCGCCCTGGTTCAGCAGCCCGAACGAGATGCGCCTGAGCCGGGTGAACGAGGGCCGGCCGATGACGAAGAGGCTCTCCCCGGGGGCCGCGCCGGCCACGCCGTAGCGGATCGGATCGGCCTTCGGGAAGTCCAGGTTCGTCTTCAGGTTCGACAGGTCGGTGAGCTGGAGGCGGATCTCGTTCCAGGAGATCTGCTTCGCGCTCGAGTTGGCCGGCAGGCTCGCCCGGTACTCGTAGTAGTTGCGCCCCTGCTCGTCCGAGGCGAAGCGCACGAAGTAGTACAGCCCGGGAGTCGAGGCGCAGACGGCCTCGCTCGAGTCGCGCACGTCGAAGGCCGCAGCGTGCCAGGAGAGCCTGCCGTAGCGGCTGTAGTTCTCGTCCAGCGAGAAGGTCCTGAAGGACTCCAGCGTCGCGCCATCCTTCAGATCGGTGAACTCCAGGCTCATGGACTGCTCGCGGCGGGTGAGCTCCTGGCTGCCGCTGCGAGTCTGGCCGGGGTCGAAGGGCGGCACGTAGATGTCGGCGTTGTCCAGCGAGTTCACCGCGTTCAGGGTCAACGTCGTGCCCGCTTTGAGTGAGGTCGTGTCGAGCGCGGCCTGCTGCCAGCGGCTGCCCACGATCTCCAGTCCGCCCAGCATGAGCAGCGGCTTGGGCACGTCCGCGCCCGAGGAATCCGACTCCACGACGCCCTGGATCCAGACCCGCACGCGCTTGACCAACGTCAGGTTGGGGTTCCCGAATTCCACAGCCCGGGCGTCGTTGATCGGGATGCGGTAGCGGCGCCAGCCGTTGTCCTCGGCGGTCGCCGGGAATGCCGCATGCACGTCCGTAACCAGGTAGGAACTGTCCGATGAGACACCGGAGTCGGCACCCAGGTCGATGGTGTACTCGAGGTAATCGTTGTTGGTGTCCAGCGCGCCATTCAGGTTCTGGTCCTCGGTGTCGGGCACGGAGTTGATGGTGCGATTGCCCTCGGTGCCGTTCACCGAGATCCAGTTTCGCGGGTCGATGGACCTGGCCTCATCCCGGGTCACGATGTCGTTCGGCAAATGGAAGTCATCGCCCTCGGGATCCACCCCGCTCGAAGTGACCAGGTCGCGCATGAGGCCCGCATCGGGGTTCATCAACCCGTCGAGTCCGGTGTCCTCGTCCACCGTGAGCACGTTGTCACGGGCCTTGTCCTCGGTGTCCAGCAGGCCGTTGGGCAACTGGTCCGGCGAGTGCATCCGGTCCTCGCTCATCGCACCCAGATCCACGTGGAGCTTGACGTGGCGACCTCGCACACGGCCCTTCCCGTCGTTGGCGTGCCGGTCATTGAAGTCGTTCACCCACAACTCTATGAACTGCGAGCGGGACAGGTCCAGGCCTACCTGGTCGAGCGTGTAGTCCACGCCCGCCCACAGGCGGGTGGAATCGCTGACCGCATCGCGCGGCCGGCGCGGCACACTCAGGCACAGCACCTGGCGCGGATTGCGCGCGCCCTGGGCGTCGCTGAGGTTGGGCTTGAGGTCGCGCTCCTTGACGTAGTTGGGCGGCGAGTACCAGTGCAACTCGGCGTTGTGGAGGGTGTCCGACACCGGCGGGATCAGGAAGACATCAGTGACCGCCACCTCGCTGCCCCCGAACTTGAGCAGCGGTGCGCTCGTCAAGTGCCAGCGCTCCTGCGTCATCGTCAGGGAGACCGCATCGCGCACGCCCTCCATGTCGTCGATGAAGACTTCGTTCCTGGTGTTGGGATTGGGGAATGACATGCCCATTTCGGCCTGGACGTGGAACTCCGAGGCGGCGGTGGTGCGGATCCCGGGCAGGCGGTCCACCATCCGTGTCATCCAGCCCGGGTGGAACGTCCATTCGGTGTTGAGGTCGGTGATGAGGCTGCGCGAGGGCTCCTCGCCCAGCCGCGGGCGCAGGTCCTGCGCCCCCTTGCTCTCGTACATGAAGGCCCCGCCGAGGCTCTTCTCGCGCCCTTCGAGGCGGAAGGCGCTCCCGACCAGCGTGCGCCCGGCCTGCTGGAAGAGCGGCGCGTAGGAATAGTTCACGTTGAGCTGGCCGCCGGTCGGCAACTGGCGCTTGAGCGCCAGGCGGCCGAGGTCGTAGTCGATCGTGTAGTCCTTGTCGCGCACCCACTGCTCACCGCCCACCGAGACGACCTCGGAACCCTCGAGCAGGTTGCCGCGCCCCAGCACGATCTCGCCCTGGGCCTGTGCCGCGGTGAACTCCACATCGATGAAGTAGGTCGAGGCGAGGTCGCGGCGCGGGTTGTACTGGTCGTAGATGGCCGGGTTGGAGGCGGCCTGGTCCAGGCCACCGGCGCTGGAGTGGGGATCGGGGGGCCCGACGAGCGAGTCGCGCCGCGAGAGCAGGTTGCTGACCGCCTGGTCGAAGGGCCTCCCGCCGAAGCCGAGCCGCGGCGCGAAGGGGCGCGGGTCCGGGAAGAACAGCACGCCGTCCTCGAAGTCCACGAAGGTGCGGACGTTCGTCGAGAACACCGTGCCGTCCACCTTGTTGTCGTGGGCACCGAGCACCGCTGAACCCCCGGATTCGTCGAAATTGTCGAGGCCCAGCATCTCGATGTAGGGAATCCCGGGCGCGGCGGGCTCCGAGTACTGCGGCGGGTCGGTGTAGCCCTGGCGGATATTGATCTTGAACGTGCCGGGGTCGATTCGCTGGCCACCAAGCTGGTAGAAGTTCCTGAGCTCGAGCTCCCGCGTTGCGTTGAACAGCGTGTCCTTGAATCCCACGCCGGTCGCGTCCGGCACGAGTCGGTTGGTGGGTGCGCGGAGCAGCTTCATCTGGATGGTCGGCACCCCATCGAGGTCGTCGACAGGCTCGACACTCCCCACCTGTACGTAGGGCTCCGTCGAACCCGCCGGGCGGGCGCGGTAGGTCACTCCCAGACGCTGGTCTCCCACCATCTGGCGCCGAAGCCGGATGACCTTGAAGCTCGGGCCGTAGACGTCGCGCAGGATCTCATAGTCCTTGTCCGCTCCGGCCGTCAGCTGCGTGAAGAAGCCAAGCACCGCCGGAACGGTGGTGTCTGGCGGCGCGCCCGTCGGATCCATCAGTGCCCGCCCGCGCACCGTGTTCACGTTGGTTGTGTAGTCCGCGTTGTCGCGGTAGAGCGTGATGCTGGCGTCCTCTATGTCGAGCGTCGGAGTGCTGGGGTCGTAGAGGAAGTAGTAGATCCCGCGCACGTAGTCGAAGTCGTTCAGGGTCTGGATCTGCTTCGAGGAGCCCCCGGTGTAGCTCGCGCGCTCGCTCTTGCCCTCCTGCTTGCTCGCCAGGATCGTGAAGTCGAGCGGGCCGTAGCGCAGCGCCGTCTTGACGCCGAAGAGGCCCTCGTTGCGGCCGCTGTAGGAGACATACTGGGTGCCCGGCAGCGTCAGGCTGGTGTTGCCCAGATCGAGCGCCTGGACCAGATCGTCCTCTCCACCGCGGTAGTTGATGGCGATGCGGTTGGCGAGCGGGATCTGGTTGGCGGAGTTCTGAAGCATGTTGACCTTGATGCGGTCGGAGAGCTGCCCCTCGAGGCGGATGTCCAGATCCTGCTGCATGTTCAGCGACGGGAACAGCGAGCGCTGCTGGCCCAGCAGGCCCACCTGCTGGTTGCTCCAGTCGCTCTGCCCCGAGAGCCGGATGTTCTCGGAGCCGGAAACGTTCAGCGCCGGGCGGCCTGGCCCGAGCAGGCTCTGCACGCGCGCCGGCAACGGCGAGGGCAGCTTGAACGAGAGTCCCGTCGTGGAGGCCCCCTGGCCCGCACCCTCGCTCTTGACATTGATGTTCCGCTTGGTGGTCTCGAGCCACAGCCGCTCGAAGGTGAGCCGGCCGGCCTCGCGGGAGAAGGCCGAAAGCGAGCGCGCCGCGCCCGGGCCCAGGGGGATCTCGCCCAGGCGCGTGGACGTGCTCACCATGGCGGAGTCCGGATCCATGGTCACCCGCAGCGAGCGCGGGTCGGGGCTCAGCCTCAGTCCCGGGGGACGCAACCGCAGCGGCCGCAGGGCGCCCAGGACGAACTGGTCCTCCAGCACCAGCCGGGAGGCGCTCTTCCAGGCCGGCGGGAGAGAGTCAGCGGGGAACGCCGTACGGCTGGGCTTCAGCCCGAAATGGGGAAACCCGATGAGAAACAGGAGGGCCGGAAGAGCGGTCAGCATGCGGGCAGCCTAAACGGCTGCGCCCCCATGGGAGGAGGCACAGCCACCGACCCTAGCAGGGGACCCCCTGCCGGTCAAAGGCCATCGAATGAAATCCGTCGCTCCCGCCCCGACCCATGAGGTAGGCTGCGCAGCCATGCGTATCCTCCACTGGTACATCCTGAAGCAGCATCTGGTTCCCTTACTGCTGGGTTTCGGGGTGGTCACGTTCGTCCTGGAGATGGACGTCCTGTTCGACTACCTCGACCTGGTGATCAACCGGGGCGTGGCCCCCCTGGCGGTGCTCCAGCTCTTCCTGCTCTCCCTGGGCTACATCGTGGCGCTGTCGGTACCCTGTGCGGTCCTGGTGGCCGTGCTGATGACCTTCGGCCGCCTCTCCCAGGACAACGAGATCACCGCACTGCGCGCCAGCGGCGTCAACCTGGCCACCATCCTCGTCGGCCCGCTGCTGGCAGCCGCGCTGCTGGCGGTGGGCCTCACCTTCTTCAACGACCGGGTATTGCCCGAGTCCAACCATGCCTTCGCGAACCTGCTCATCGACATTGGCCGCATGCGGCCCACGGTGAAGCTCCAGGAGGGAGTCTTCATCACCGACTTCCCGGGCTACAACCTGCTGGTCCGGTCGGTGAACGGGCGCACCAACGAGATGCGGGGTGTGACCATCTACCAGACGAACGCCGGAGGGCCACCCAACCTCATCCTGGCCAAGCGCGGCTTCCTGACCTACACCCCCGACGGCCGCACGGCCGTGCTCGAACTGAAGGACGGGGAGATCCACGAGATCCCAGCCGACGAGGGTGGCTCACGGAAATACCGGCGCATGGTCTTCAGGACCCATATCATCCACATCCAAGGCGCGGGCGCCATCCTGGAGCGCAGCGTACGCGATGCGCGCAGCGATCGCGAGATGAGCGCCGGTCAGCTCTCGCTGGAGCGACAACAGGTGATCGAGCAGGACCAGCGCTCGACCGCCCAGCACCTGGAGCACCTCGCCACCTACGGGCTCACCGCCAGCGACCTGGAGACCGTGATCCCCGCCGGGCTTACGTGGGGCGCGCGGGTGGCAACGACCCTGCGCGCGCTGTTCGGCAGCAGCCCGACGCTCGAGCGCGTGCAGCTGGAGAATCCCCAGGTGCGGACCGAGCTGGAGCTCTGGCGGCTGGAGCGCGAGGCGCTCGAGCGTCGGGCTGGTTCGCTCTCGGTCGAGATCCACAAGAAGTTCTCGCTGCCGGCGGCCTGCGTGGTGTTCGTCTTCATCGGGGCGCCGCTCGGCATGCGCGTGCGGCGCGCGGGACCTGCGGTGGCCTTCGTCTCGGTGGCGTTCTTCCTCTTCTACTATCTGTGCCTGATCGGCGGCGAGGAGCTGGCCAACCGGCTGCTGCTGCCGCCCTGGCTGGCCATGTGGCTCCCGAATCTGGTGCTCGGGACCTGGGGCCTGCTGGCCACCCTGCGCTCGATCGAGGTCTGGCGGCCCCGGGCCCTCGGGGTCACTCCCGGGGGCCGTGGAAGCGAAGACTCCCGGGACGCTCTGCCCGCGGGGCCATCCGCAGGAGGACCGCCCGCGTGAGGATCCTCGATCGCTACCTGCTTCGCGAGTTCGCCGGCTACCTCGCCCTCGGGCTCGTCGGCATCCTCGCCATCTTCGTGGTGGTGGACGTGTTCGAGAAGATCGACATCTTCCTCGATCACCACGCCTCCATCCGGCTGATCGGGCGCTACTACCTCTACCGACTGCCCGAATGGCTGGTGCAGGTGCTGCCCATCGCGCTCCTGATGGCCACCTTCCTCGCACTCGGCCAGCTCAACAAGTTCGGCGAGTTGACGGCGATGCGCACCTCCGGGCGCTCGCTGTTGGGCATCCTCGCGCCAGTGCTGGCGGTTTCCGTCGCCTCCGCGCTGTTCTCCCTGGGCCTGAGCGAATCCGTCGTGCCGGAGACGAACCGGCAGCGGGACGTGATCTACGACCAGGAGATCCAGGGCATGCGGCGGCGCCAGGTGACAGAGCGAGCCGACGTCACGTACCTCGGCGAGGGCGGCCGCATCTTCTACATGCGGCTGTACCTGGTGGGCGAGAAGCGCATGCATGAGGTCTCGCTGCAGGAGTTCCGCGGCGGCGCTCTGGTACGACGCATCGACGCCGCCGAGGCCAGCTGGGACGGAACATGCTGGGTATTCTCCTCGGGCTTCCTGCGCAGGTTCTCGGGCAACCGGGAACAGGTGAAGGGTTTCGACCGCATGGCGCTGAACGGAATCAGCGAGCAGCCCGCCGACTTTGCCAAGGAAGGCCGAAACCCGGACGAGATGAACTTCTTCGAGCTGTGGTCCTACGTGCAGAGGCTGCGCGCCAGCGGGGCGCGAGTGGCGAACTACCTGGTGGACCTGCAGGTGAAGCTGGCCTTCCCGCTCGTCAACCTGATCGTGGTGCTCATCGGCGCTCCGGTGGCCACGCGCCTGCGCATGCAGAGCGCCGCGCTCGGCTTCGGGCTCTCGATCGTCATCTCCTTCTGCTACTACGCCCTGCTGCGTACCGGGCAGGCCCTGGGCCATAGTGGCGCGCTGAACCCGTACCTGGCGGGTTGGCTGGGCGACCTGGTCTTTGGCGCGGTGGGCGCGGTGATGATGACGGGCGCCCAGAGACGGTAGACGGTTCCCGGCTCAGACTTCGAACGCCTGCGAGATCGTGTCGAGCCCCGCGCAGAACTCCACATCGCGTGCGAATTCTGGTCCAAGCGAGCGCAGGTAGCGCCCGTGCGCAGCGCCCTGCACCAGCGCTCGCACATCGGCCGCGTCGCGCGGGGCCGTGCGTCGCGCGAACTCGGCCACAGCGTCCGCGACGCGTGCGCCGCGCGCGGCCAACCGCTCCACCAGCCAGCCGGCGAAAGCCGCATCCTCCAGCGCGTAGCCACCCAGCTTGCCCGAGCACACGACCGTGATCGACTCGTCCGCGGCGACCGCATCGAGTACCGCGCTCGCGTTGACGAAGGCGCCGAGTACGCGCCGGCGCGCGCGGCCTGCGGCGAGCAGCGCCTGCGAGCCGTTGGTGGAGGCGAAGATCAGCGTACGCCCCCCGACGGTCTCGAAGCCGTACTCGAAGGGCGAGTTGCCGAGGTCGAAGCCGCCGATCCGCCGCCCGTCGCGCTCCCCGCACAGCAGGGCGCCGGGATGCCGGGCAAGGAGCGCCAGGGCCTCCTCGGGCGTGCCCGCGGCCAGGATGGCGCGCGCACCGTGCAGCCGCGCCTGGGTGAGAACGCTGGTGGCGCGCAGCACATCCACAACCACGGCAGTGGCCCGCGGGGACACGGTCCCGCCTCCAGGAGTGAGCAGGACGGAGACCCGCGCCGACACGGTGCGGTGCGGCGGGCTAGAAGCTCGCGGCGGCCGTGGCGGCGACTCCGGCCGGTGCGGACTTCGGCCCCAGCAACCGTTCGACGAAATGGGTGTCCAAATCGCCCCGCTGGAAGGCGGGGTCGCGGACCGCGAGCAGGTGGAAGTGGATCGTGGTCTTGATGCCCTCCACGATCAACTCCTCGAGTGCGATCTCCATGCGGCGCAGCGCCTCGGGCCGGTCCTTCCCGCGCGCGATGAGCTTGCCGATCATCGAGTCGTAGTAGGGCGGCACGGTGTAACCCGCGTAGACGTGGCTGTCCATGCGCAGGCCGGGCCCGCCGGGGCGGTAGAAGTAGGTGATGGTGCCCGGGCTCGGGCGGAAGCCGTGCTCGTGGTCCTCGGCGTTGATGCGGCACTCGAAGGCGTGCCCCTCCCAGCGCACGTCTTCCTGCCGGATCGAGAGTCTCTCGCCGGCCGCCACCAGGATCTGCTCCTTCACCAGATCCAGCCCGGTCACTTCCTCGGTGACCGGGTGCTCGACCTGGATGCGCGTGTTCATCTCCATGAAGTAGAAGGAGCCGTCCTGGTCGAAGAGGAACTCCATGGTGCCCGCGCCGCGGTAGCCGATGGACTGCGCGCCGCGCACGGCCAGAGCGCCGATCCGGCCCCGCTGCTCCTCCGTCAGAAGCGGGCTGGGCGCTTCCTCGATGAGCTTCTGATGGTTCCGCTGAACCGAGCACTCGCGCTCGCCCAGGTGGACCAGATCCCCGTGGGTGTCACCGAACAGCTGGAACTCGATGTGGCGCGGCCGGGCGATGTACTTCTCCAGGTAGACCACGCTGTTGCTGAAGGCCGCACCCGCCTCGGCCTGCGCGACGCCGAAACCGATGCGCAACTGCTTCTCGTCCCAGGCCACACGCATGCCCCGCCCGCCTCCCCCTGCCGCCGCCTTGATGATGACCGGGAAGCCGATGCCGCGCGCCAGGGATACCGCCTCGTCCACGTCGGGAACCGGGCCCTCGCTGCCCGGCACGATCGGCAGGCCGGCGTCCTTCATGGTGCGACGCGCCTCGATCTTGTCGCCCATGCGGCGGATCATCTCGGCGGTCGGGCCGATGAAGGTGAATCCGCACGACTCGCAGACCTCGGCGAAGTGCGCGTTCTCGGCGAGGAAACCGTAGCCCGGATGGATGGCGTCTGCGCCCGCGATCTCGGCAGCCGAGATCAGGCGCGCGATGTGGTTGTAGGACTGCACCGGGGGGGGCGGCCCGATGCACACCGACTCGTCCGCCAGCCGCACGTGCAGGCTGTCGCGGTCGGCCGTGCTGAAGACGGCCACGGTCGAGATCCGGAGCTCGCGGCATGCGCGGATGATGCGCAACGCGATCTCCCCCCGATTCGCCACCAGGACCTTGCGGAACATCAGTTCAGGAAGCCCTCGTTCGGTGGGGCGACCACGGCGCTGCGCGTTGCGCCGTCGCTGGCGAGGGAACCGCCCGCCGGCGGCACCCCGGCCAGTGATGCGGCCACCTGGACCGGCTGCCAGGTGCGGTCGGAGGAAGCGTCGATTCCCTTGAGCTTGAGCGCCAGCTCGTTCGGATTGTTGGCGTTCTTGAGCGCCTCTTCCTCGCTGATCAGGCCTTCGCGCAGCAGGCCCATGATGGACTGGTCGAAGGTCTGCATCCCGTACTGGGTCATGCCCTCGGCGATCAGGGCATGCAGCAACGGGGTCTTCTCCGGATTCATGATGTACTCCCGCACCGTCGGCGTGCCGGTCATGACCTCGACCGCCGGCACGCGGCCGGCGCCGTCGCGCCGCGGAATGAGGCGCTGGGAGATCACCGCCCGCAGGTTCGAGGCCATGGACAGGCGCAGCTCGTCGTGCTGGTGCGGCGGATAGAAGGAGATGATCCGCTGCAGCGTCTGTACGACGTCCGTGGTATGCAGGGTCGAGAGCACCAGGTGTCCGGTGTCCGCCGCCATCAGCGTGGTGCTCATCGTCTCCAGATCGCGAATCTCACCCACCAGGATGATGTCCGGATCCTGGCGAAGCACGTACTTGAGGCCATCGTGGAACGAGCGCGTGTCCAGGCCCACCTCACGCTGGTGTATGAAGGACAGGCGGTCGCGGTGCAGGAACTCGATCGGGTCCTCGATGGTGATGATGTTGCGCGTCGTGACCCGGTTGACGGCATCGATCATGGCGGCCAGGGTCGTGGACTTGCCCGAGCCGGTGCGCCCGGTGACCAGCACCAGCCCGCGCGGTGAGAACGTCAGCTCGCGCACGATCGGGGGCAGCGTCAGGTCCTCGATGCTCGGCACCTCGACCGGCACGTGGCGCAGCGCCAAGGCGGGCGTGCCGCGCTGCATGAAGCAGTTGGCGCGGAAGCGGGCCAGACCCGAGACGCCGAAGGCGAAGTCGATCTCGCTATGGGTGGAGAAATAGAGGCGCTGCTCGTCGTTGAGCAGCTGGTCCACCACGTCGCGCAGCTCGGGCGCCGACGGCGGACTCTCCTCGAGGGTGTAGAGAACACCGTCCACGCGCACCACGGGCGCGGTCCCGGCCTTGAGGTGCAGGTCGCTGGCGCGGGCTGCGATCATCTTCTCGAGTACGGTGCGGATGTTCATGAACAGCGCCCTTCGTGCGCCCGGTCCGGGCTCACGCGGGCTCGATCAGGAACAGCTTCTGCCCGAACTCGACCGGCTGGGCGTTCTCGACCAGGATCTTCACCACCCGTCCCCGGTACTCGGATTCGATCTCGTTCATGAGCTTCATGGCCTCGACGATGCAGACCGTCTGCCCCACCTCGACCATGTCGCCCGACTCGACGTACTGATCCGCGTCCGGGGCCGGAGCCCGGTAGAAGGTCCCGACCATGGGAGACGTGATTATGGCGAGGTTCTCGGTCACCTGCGGGGCGGATGGCGCCGTCCCCACCGCGGCTGCCGCCGGCCTCTCCCGAGCCGGAGCGAATGCCGCCGCCGGGGAGAGGTCCACGTTCACCGGTAGGTGAGACGGGGCGGCGATCCGCACCGTCCGGTCCCCGGAGCTGACCTCGAGTTCGCCGATGCCGGTGCGCTGCAAGAGGCGGATGAGCTGGCGGAGTTCGGCCAACCCCACCGCGCCCAGCAAGGCACCACCGGCGTTATCGGCCCCTGGACGTGCCGGCTTCACGGCTTTATCTGCAGGCCGCAGAATCATCGTCCTGGGCTTGCCACGCTTGCGGTTAGGCTTGGTCACGGGAGAGGACTCCCATCAGCCCGCGCAGCGCCAGTTCATAGCCTGCCGGGCCGAATCCCTGGACCACCCCGACGGCGGCCCCGGAGATCAATGAAATGTGCCGGAACGTCTCGCGCGCGTGGGGGTTGCTCAGGTGCACCTCGACCACGGGAACCCCGGCAGCCAGCACCGCGTCCCTCAGGGCCACGCTCGAGTGGGTCAGGCCACCAGGGTTGAGGAGAACCCCGTCCGCGCTGCCCTTCGCCGAGTGAAGTGCGTCGATCAGCACACCCTCGTGGTTGGTCTGCCGGCACTCAACCTCACACCCCACGCGCAGGGCGAGGGCCTCGAGGAGGCTGCGGATGTCATCCAGGGTCGCCCGGCCGTAGATTGCAGGTTCCCGGGTTCCCAGCGCGTTCAGGTTCGGTCCGTGCAGAACAAGGATTCGCTTCAGCTTGGCGCTCATCCCACGGCTCCAGCCTCCGACGGTGCGGCACGTACCGGCCGCCCGGAAATCAGGCGCGGCACGCTAGCATGGCCTATCCGGGGCGTCAATACCCCGGCCGCGCCGAGCGTTTCTTGTCGCGCCGCATGGTCTCGAGCAGGCGCTCCACGGGGACCACGGGCAGCCTCCACGGCAGGCCGAAGAGGCCGAGCAACACCTCCACGCGGACCCGATCCGCCAGGCGCAGCCCGGCCTGGCGGGCCGAGAGCACGGCGGGGCCAAGGCCCGGGGCAACGGCGGCCTGGGCCGCCGCCGCGCCTTCAGCGCCGGGGGCCGCCACCCGAGGCAGGCGTCGGATTCAGCACCGGGGTCCAGCGCAAACCGCCCAGCGCCCAGGCAGGCAGCGAGTCGCGCGATTCCGCCAGGCTCACGCGGCCGGAGCGCCGCTCATCGCCATGGACCCACACCAGCGTCACAGCCGTCCCCGGCGGCGACTCGGCCACCCAGCGGGCCAGTTGTTCCGGGTACTCGACCCGCTCGCGCTCGAAGCCCACGATGAGATCCCGGGGCCTGAGCCCCACGCGCGCCGCCGGGCCACCGGCCTGCACGCTCTCGACCCGCGCGCCAAGTCCCACCTCCGCGTTGTCGATCTCGCTCCGCACCACTTCCGCCCGCGTGCTCACGCCCAGATAGCCGTGGCGCACGCGCCCGTGGCGTTTGAGGCTCTGGTAGACGGGCCACACCTGCTGGATGGGCATGACGAAGCTCATGCCGCTCGGGCGACGTTCGGCGCCCTTCCCTCTGCCGGGGTCGGGTGAGCCCAATTCCCCCTGCACGATGCCCACCAATTCGCCCTGCGTGTCGAGCGCCGCTCCGCCGCTATTGCCGGGGTAGACGATATTGGTGAGCTGAAGGAGCGAGGTTCGTGGCTCCCGGTAGACGTACTCGACCATGCCGACCGACTGCGTGGACTGCGCCCGATACGAAGTCCCCACCACGATCACCCGGTCGCCGAGTTGTGCGGGACGCGCGGCGGGTCTCAACCACGGGAACTGCAGGTCCGGCACGCGGAGCAGGGCCACGTTGAAGACGAGATCCATGCCGGCCGGCTGTGCCTCCACCTGGAGGCCATTGGAGGTACGCACGAAGATGTGCTCGGCGCCCAGCACGACGCTCGCGGTGGTGAGGATGACGCTCTCCTCCACCGCCACGCCCGAGCCAACACGGGTATGCACGCTACTCGTGGGCCGCCCGGTGCTGGATCTGGCGCGGGTCTCCGTGCGCTGAATGAAGACCGTGACCACACCGCGCCCGGCCCGGCTCGCGATCTCATCCACGTTCATCAGCGGCGAGCCTGGCGCGCCCTGGGGGCAGGCAGTCGCGGCGAAAAGCAACACAAAAATGCCGGCCAGCCAGGCCGCCCGGCACGCCGCGCGATGGCCCCGCGTCGTCATCCCAGCAGATGCTTTCTCCTAGAAAGTGATGATCGGTTGTTGTCCCTCGGGATCTCGCTTGACGCGGCCGCGACGCAGCGCGACCGGGTCGAGGATGAACTCGACGTTCTTGTCCGGGTCGAACAGGTTCTCGGGGTTCCCCCGGGGAGCTTCCGGACGGCTCTTCTCCGGCATCGCCTTGGAGTTCGGCACAACACGAGGCTCCACGATGCTGACGATCCGGTGAGTCTGGGTCGATGCCGGGGCTCTCCGCTGGAGATTGGACCCGACAAGCACAAGCGCGACCACGAGCACGGCGCCCGCAGCAGCCGCGGCAACAGGCACCCATCGCGGGCCGGCCTCGAGGACCATATCCGGCGCGGTCGTGGCGCGGCGCGAACGTGCGAGCACCCGGTCCACAAGACCGGCGGCGGCCTCGATCCTGGGCAGCGAGGCAGTCAAGTCGAGGACGCGCGAGAACTCGTCGTACTCCGCGCGACACGACAGACACGAGGCGAGGTGACCCTCGAGCCCGTCCCGCTCGGCCAGCGTGAGCTCGTCATCCCAGCAGGCCCCGAAAAGACGCCGGGCCCGGTCACAGATCATGGGGCTCCTGCTTTCGCGAGCAGCGGTTGGAGCTTGTGCTTGAGCATGCCCCGAGCACGGTTGATGCGCGAGCGCACCGTCCCGCCCGGGATGCCCAGCACTTGTGCGATCTCCTCGTAAGGCAGACCCTCGATGTCCCGCAGCACCAGGGCCAGCCGGTACTTCTCCGGCACCGTCGCGATCGCCCGCCCCACAGCGTCCTGGAGTTGCTCCCGCTCGAGCGTCGTCTCCCGACTCTCCGTCGAATCCGCGAGCTGGATCACGCGGTCCTTCAGCGTCTCTTCCAGCGCATCCAGACTGAACCAGTTGCGTCTGCGGACCCGCCGCCGGATTTCGTTCTTCGCGAGGTTGGCGGCGATCGTGAAGATCCAGGTCGAGAACTTCGACCCGTGCCGGTAGTTCCGGCGGTGCACGAACACCCGCACGAAGACTTCCTGCGCCAGGTCGTCGGCGCATTCCCTATCGTTCAGAACCCGGCTCACCAGATTGGTGACCCGGCCCTGAAAACGGCGCACGAGCTCAGGGAACGCCCTTTGGTCGTCCACCGCCACCCGGTCCATGAGATCCTCGTCCGAGAGGCTCAGGATCGGAGGCGCCGATGCGTCCCGGTCAGTCGGCAACAGTCTCCTTGCCCATCGTTCCTACCCCGCCCAGGAAATGGGGTTCCATGTGGTCAGCGCAACTCGGACAGCTTGGCCCGGACTCTGGCATTGCCCTGGTCCTGGCGCAGGCTCCGTGTGTACTGCTCCCTTGCCAAGTCGATGAGGTTCAGGTCCTTGTAGACATCCCCCAGATGCTCACTGACCACCGGATCCCCGCCGGTCAACTCGACCGCCCGCTCGAGGTCCCGGCGTGCCTCGGCCAGTCGGCCAAGCCGATAGCAGACCCAACCCATCGAGTCCAGGTAGGCGCCGTTGTCCGGCTCCTGCGCCAGGGCCCTGCGCACCAGGTCCTCGGCTTCGGCCAGATCGCGGCTGTGATCGGCCAAGAGATAGCCGAGGCTGTTGAGCGCAGAAGCGTTGTCGGGCTCTCGGGCGAGCACGTCCCGGACCGCGCTCACCGCGCCATCCACGTCGCCCAGCCGTTCGCGACAATAGGCCAGCTGCAACCCTGCCCGGGCTGGAGCCCGTCCGCGGCGCACTAGATCCGCCCACACGGATTCGGCCGCGATCAATCGGCCATGCGCCTGCAGCAATCCTCCCAGCACGAAGCGGGGCGTCAGCGAGTCCGGGGCCATCTCGACGGCGCGCCGCGCAGCCGCTTCGGCCCCGACCGTATCCCCCGTCTCCGCACGGACCTGGGCCACGAGCATCGGGCCGCGATAGTCAGCGGCGTGGCTTCGGGCCCAGTCCTCGGCCCGCGCCACGGCCTCACGCTCGCGCCCCCGCTGCACCAGGATACCGGACGCCTGTGCCACGCGAGCCGGGTTGGCCGGAGCGGCCCCGGTCAACTGGTCGAGCAGCTCACCAGCCCGCGCCACATGACCGAGGCGCAGCGCAAGGTCGGCCTCGATGCCGATCGCGTCCAGATCGTCGAACTGCGCCCGGCGCACGATCCCGACCTCCTTGTAGGCTTCAGCGTGCCTTCCCGCGGCCACGAGCAGGCTCACCAGACGCCGGCGCGTGACCTGGTCCCCCGGGTGGATCTCCAGATGCTGGCGGTAGAGCTCTATGGCTTCGGTGGGGCGCCCGAGTCCGTTCTGGATCCAGCCGGCGAGAAACAGTGCACCCGGCCGCGCCGGGTTGAGGGCCACGGCCTCCGACAGCAAGGAGTCGGCGGTCTCGAAGTGGCCCCACCGGGCCTCGACCGCGGCCAACTGGAACCAGGCCTCGCTGTCACCGGCGTCGAGTTCCACGGCGCGGCGCCAGCCGGCGGCCATCAATTCGACCTGATCGAGCAACTCGGCGACGCGGGCCAGCGTCCTCCAGTAGTGCGCCTGTTGCGAATCGGCGGCCACGGCAACCTGGAGCGACTTCAGAGACTCCCGCGGCCGGCCCAGGCTGAACAGCGCACTGCCCTGGAGCCAGGATGCGCGCGCATTGCCAGGGTCGTGCTCAAGCGCGCGCCCGGCGTATTCGAGCGACCGCTGCCACTCGCCGAGCCGGGCAGCCAATTCGCTCACCCGCAGTTCGATACCGGGTCGCCCGGGATCCAGGCGCAGGGCCTGCAGGTACTCCTCGAGCGCGGCCACTTCCACTCCTCGCTCTTCCAGGAGCCGTCCGGAGAGGTAGCAGTCGAGCGCCGCGGCGGCGCCCGGTGCGGCGCTCACGGCAGGGGCCACCGCACCGGGCAGGGCAGCGCCGGGTCCCGGGACGGCAGGGGACTCGGCCGCCCTTGAAGGCAGCCCCGCCGTCGCGGCCGCGAGGAGGATGAAACTGAGGACGCGTGCGACGGAAACTATCACCGGGAGAGCCTAGCACGGGCCCCGCTGCAGCAGCCAGCGCGCCTCCCCCTCGTCCCTTTCGGCTCGGCGGTTTGCGCGGCGGAAGGACCACGCGCATCATGGGACACCATGAGCGCGAACGACTCCATTCCGCCGGGGCCAGCGACCACCGCCGCGGGCCTGCCACTAACCCGCATCCTCGTCGTGGACGACGACCTGAGCGTGGCGCAGGCCATCGCGCACATGGCCAACGATCTCGGTCACGCGACCGCCATCGCTGGCAGCGTGAACGAGGCCGTCGGCCATCTCGCACGGGATTCCTTCGACGTCGTCCTCACGGATCTCAGCATGCCCGGACGCAGCGGACTAGACCTGCTCAAGCACGTGCAGGCGGAGAGCCCCGAGATCCCCGTCGTGCTCATCACCGGCAAAGGCGCCATCGACTCCGCCATGGAGGCCATCAAGGGTGGCGCCTACGACTACCTCGCGAAGCCGCCCCAGCTGGAGGTAATGGGCGCCCTTCTGCGCCGCGCGATCGAGAAGAAGCGCATGGCCGAAGAAGTGAAGCACCTGCAGCGCGAAGCCAGCAATCGCTTGCCGGCCGGGGAGATCATCGGCTCCTCGCCCCAGATGATCGAGGTATACAAGACCCTGCAGCGCGTGGCCCCGAGCCGGACCAATGTGCTGATCCTGGGCGAGAGCGGTACCGGCAAGGAGCTCGTGGCGCGCAAGCTCCACGAGCGCAGTCCGCGACACACGGGACGCTTCGTCGCGGTCAATGTCTCGGCCATCCCCGAGGGCCTGCTGGAGAGCGAGATGTTCGGTCACGTGCGCGGCGCGTTCACGGGCGCCATGACGGCCCGGCGGGGGCTCTTCGATGAGGCGCACCAGGGCACGCTGTTCCTAGACGAGATCGGCGATCTCTCGCTGTCGCTCCAGGCGAAACTCCTGCGGGTGATCCAGGAGCATCGCATCAAGCCCGTGGGCGGCAACGAGGAGCACGAAGTGGATGTGCGCCTCGTGGGCGCCACGCACCGCAACCTCGACGAGATGGTGCAGCGCGGACTGTTTCGCGAGGATCTGTACTACCGGATGAACGTGGTCTCGATCTCCCTGCCACCGCTGCGGGAGCGCGGGGCGCGGGATGTCGAGATGCTGCTTGAGCATTTCCTGCGCAAGTACGAACAGGAGACCGGGAAGACGTCGCCTCGCGTGTCGTCGGAGGCCTTCGGGTTGCTCAAAGCCTATGCCTGGCCTGGCAACGTGCGCGAGTTGGAGAACGTGCTGGAACGGGCGGTGCTCATGTCCACGCACGGCTTCATTACCCCGGAGGCCCTCCCGCCCAGGCTCCACGGCACCACGCATGCCCAGGCGGTCATCGCCCAGGAGACAGGCTTCCATCCCTTGAACACCATTATCGAGCGGTACGTCCAGCGCGTCCTCGATCACGCGAAGGGCAACCGGACCCGTGCAGCCCAGATCCTGGGAATCTCGCGCCGAACCCTCCACCGGATGGCCGAACGGCGGCGGCGCTCCGAGGGCCAGGAGTAGGACGTTCTGTCCCAAACCGCCTCGTTCTGTCCCACTTATGAAACCGATTGCGGGGCCGGTACTTGCATCGCAGGAATCGATGAGCGCGACGTTATGTCCCGCCTTGGTTCTCACTCATCCTCGTGGACAGGACTGCAGAACACACGACAAGGTCAACTCTAATCTCTTGCCGTAGAGCAGGATGCGGTTTTCGTACTCGCGGACTCCGATTCTGGCATCCGGGATGCAAGGGGAAGCGCGCGACAGGGTGAATGAGTTTCTGTCGCCACCGCATGACGGACACGGAAGATCCGAGGGGCCTGTCTTGAATGCGAGTGGCGACAGTCCTTGAAGCGAGGGGCGCGAGCTCCTCGCTTTCATATGGTCACCGAGCGCCGGGACTGGCAGGCTCCCCACGTCCCCCGGGAGTGACAGGCCTCCACGGCCTTCCAGAACGGAAGACCGTCCCGGCGCTGAGAACGCGGACGGGCGGCAGGGTTCCTGGCCGCCCGTCCGTGTTTGCTGCCGCGTCCGTCAGCGGCGACGCGCGCGGCGACGCCCGTAGCGCGGTTCGGTCCCCGGGCCACCCTGAGGCGGCGTCACCACAGGACCTGGCGCTTCGTCCTCAGGCACTTCTTCGCTCTGCGGATCGACCCCGGGCTCGTCTTCGAAGCGGTCGGGCGCGGACTCCTCGTCGCGGACATCGGATGGCTCCCAGGCTGGCGCAGAATCCGCCTCGGTCCAGGACTCGTCCACGAGCTCGGCGGATTCCCCCGCCAGTTCCGGCTCCCCGGCAGCACCAATGCCAAAGGGATCGATGTGGCGCTCGTCGAGCGGCCCCTCCGGCCGGCCGATCTCCTCGATGCTGTCTTCCTCGTAGATGCTGAGCGGCGGCTCCACTTCCGCAGGCCGCGTGACCCGCTGGACCACCGGCTCGCGCACGCGGGCAGGCTCATGGATGACCGGATCGGCCTTCGCGGCCTCTTCCCTGCCCGGTCCGCGGCGACCGCGGCCGCTCCTGCGACTGCGGAATCCATCGCGGTCCGTTTCGGCCGGCTCGCGCGCCGTCACCGGCGGGACCACCGGCGCTTCGCGGGACTTCCGGCGCAGCTCGCGCTCCTCGCCACGGGACTGCCCCGGCCGCGCGACGCTCTCCAGCGCGTCGCGCGCAGCGGCCTGCTCAGCCTCCTTCTTGTTCGGGCCCCGGCCCTCGCCCAACATGCGCCGCCCGACCATCACCTCCACCAAGAAGAGCTTCGAGTGGTCCGGGCCCATCTGGCTGCGGATCCGATACACGGGGTGCGTGCGGAAGGTGCTCTGCACGTACTCCTGCAGGTGGCTCTTGTAGTTGCGGTGGCGCTTGTCCGCCACGATCTCGCGCGAGCCGCTGAGTAGCCAGTACTCGATGAACTCGCGCGCCGCTTCGAGGCCCTGATCGAGGTAGATGGCCGCCACCACCGACTCGAAGGCGTCGGCCAGGATCGACAACCGCTGCCGGCCGCCGGATTCGACCTCGGAGTGGCTCAGGAGGACGAAGCGGCCGATTCCCATCGAGAGCGCCTTGCGCGAAAGGATGGCCTTCGAGACCAGGAGCGACTTGGTCTTCGTGAGCTGCCCCTCGTGCTCGTCGGGGAACAGCCGGTAGAGGTATTCGCTGGTCACCAGGCCAAGCACGGAGTCGCCGAGGAACTCCATCCGCTCGTTGGACTCCCGCGGGCCCATGCCGGTCACGCTCAGATACGAGCGGTGCGTGAGGGCCAGCCGGAGCAACTCCGGATCGTGGAAGGTGATCCGGAAGTGGCGGGAGAACTCCGCAATGGCGCGGGCTTCCTGCTGGCCGAACGATTCACCGCCGCGCCGAGCAGGTGGTGAGCCCCTCGCCCGGCCGGGCCGGACGAACAGGTCGGTGAGCCAACTCCACCACGAGCGGCGGGGCTGCGTCTGAGGCGGCCGGAGACGACGGCGACGGCCACGGCCTCCGCCGCGGCGTGAGCGGGAGCCTACTCCGCCGCCTTCAGGGCCAGGGTCGCGTTGTGCCCCCCGAACCCGAACGAGTTCGAGACGGCTGCCCGAACGCTTTGCGTTCGAGCCTGATGTGGAACGAAATCGAGGTCGCATCGGGGATCCGCATTGTCAAGGTTGATCGTAGGTGGGACGATCCCGCGCGCCAGCACCAGGGCGGTGATCACCGCCTCGAGTCCTCCAGCGGCACCCAGCAGGTGACCGGTCATGGACTTGGTCGAGTTCATCATCAGGCGGTGGGCGTGCTCGCCGAAGACGGACTTCACGGCCTGTACCTCTACCGGGTCACCGGCAGGTGTCGAGGTGCCGTGCGCATTGATGTAGTCCACGTCTTCATGGGCGAGGCCAGCGTCCTGGAGCGCGCGCCGCATGGCGCGCGCGGCACCGTTCCCATCTTCCGCAGGTGCGGTCAGATGGTAGGCGTCCGCCGAGGCCCCATAGCCGCCGAGCTCGCACAGGACCGGCGCATCACGGCGCCGGGCGTGGGCCTCGGTCTCGAGTACGAGCACGCCGGCGCCTTCGCCGATCACGAAGCCGTCCCGATCACGATCGAAGGGACGGCTGGCACGTTGAGGGTCGTCGTTTCGAGTGGAGAGAGCGCGCGCCGAGCAGAAGCCGGCGATCGCCATGGGTGTGATGGTCGACTCCGCGCCACCACAGATCATCACGTCCGCGTCACCGGCTCGCAGGAGCCGGAGGCCCTCGCCGATCGCGTGCGCCCCTGAGGCGCATGCCGAGACCGTGCCGAAGTTGGGACCTCCGAGGCCAAATCGGATCGAGACCTGTCCGGCCGCCATGTCCGAGATCATCATGGGGATGAAGTAGGGACTGACCCGGCCGGGCCCCTTCTCGATCAGGATCCGGTGCTGGGTCTCGAACGTCTCCATCCCGCCGATGCCGGAGCCGATGACGACGCCGATCCGGTCGCGGTCCACCGCGTCAGGGTCCAGCCGCGCCCATTGCATGGCCCCGTGGGCGGCCACGACCGCATACTGCACGAAGCGGTCCATCCGCTTGGAGTCCTTGCGGTCCAGCACACCCTCGGTCGAGAAGTCCTTCACCTCACAGGCGAAGCGACTGTCCAGGTCCGACGCATCGAAGCGGGTGATGGGGCCAGCGCCCGAGACCCCCGCCACGAGGTTCGTCCAGAGCGTCTCGATGTCATTGCCGAGCGGCGACACCACGCCGACGCCCGTGACCATCACGCCACGCTCATGATCTGCCATGTCACGTCCTTCTCTCATCCCGGTTCACCGGCTCGCGCCACCCCCGCGCAGGGTGCGGCAGCGCCTGCCCGCGACCTGCTGTCCGACAGCCGCTACGCGGTCGCGTGGGACTTCAGGTAGTTCATCGCATCGCCGACGGTCTTCATCTTCTCGGCGTCCTCGTCCGGGATGTCCAGTCCGAACTCCTCCTCCAGGGCCATCACCAGCTCGACGATGTCCAGCGAGTCGGCGCCCAGGTCCTCGATGAACTTCGCCTCCGGGCTCAACTGCTGGACTCCGACTTCCAGTTCCTTGGCGATGATCTCCTTTGCGCGGTCTTCCGAGAATGCTGCCACGGTTCGCTCCTCCTGATTGGGTTGTCCGTCCCCACACCCCCCGGGCACGTCCGCGCCCGGCGGCTACTCCATCACCATCCCGCCATCCACCGCCCAGGTCTGGCCGGTCACGTAGCCGGCGCGGGGCGAGGCCAGGAACGCCACGACCTCCGCCACGTCCTCCGGCTGGCCCAGCCGCCCGAGCGGGATGCGGGCCAGCAGCTCCGCGCGCGCCGTCTCGGGCAGTTTCGCGGTCATCCGGGTCTCGATGAACCCCGGACAGACCGCGTTCACCGTGATGCCCCGCGAGGCCAGCTCACGGGCCAGCGAGCGGCTCAGACCCAGCAGCCCGGCCTTGGAAGCCGAGTAGTTGGCCTGCCCGCCGTTGCCCGTCAGTCCCACCACGGACGAGATGTTCAGGATGCGCCCATAGCGCGCCTTCATCATGGGCCGCGCGACCGCGCGGCACCCGTTGAAGGCACCCTTGAGGTTCACGGCCAGCACCTGGTCCCACTGTTCGTCCGTCATGCGGATGAGAAGCCCATCGCGCGTGATCCCGGCGTTGTTCACCAGGATGTCCACGCGCCCGCAGGCCTCGACCGCCTCCTGGAACGAGGCCTCGACCGAGGCGGCGTCGGCCACATCCACCGTCTGCGCGCGCGCATCGATCCCCTGCGAGAGCAACTCCCCGGCGGCGGCCACCACCGCGTCCGCATCGCGGTCGAAGAGCGCCAGGCGCGCACCTCGCGCCCCCAGCTTCCTCGCGATCGCCAGCCCGATCCCCGCCGCTCCGCCCGTGACAAAAGCGACCTGGCCAGCCAGCTCCTGGTCCACGCCGGCCGTCATCCGCTCCGCGCTCGGTTCCATCAGGCGCCCTCCGGGACCGCGCGCTGTACGCCCAGCTCACTCAACGTGGCTTCGAGCGTCGCGGGGTCCTCGATGTTCCACGATGCCGCGGCCTTCTCGATGCTCCGCAACAGGCCGCGCAGCACGCGGCCCGTACCGATCTCCACGAAGCCCTCCGCGCCCAGCCCGAGCAGGACGCGAATGGATTCCTCCCAGCGCACCGCCCCCAGCACCTGGCGCTTCAGGGCGTCGCGGATCTCCTCCGCCCGCGACAACGGGGCGGCCGAGACGTTGGCGATCACCGGACAACGGGGCTCGCGGATCGTCGTGCCATCGAGCGCTTCGGCCAGGCCGCGGGACGCCGACTCCATCAGCGGCGAGTGGAAAGCACCGCTCACCTCGAGCATCACGACGCGCTTCGCGCCGAGTTCGGGGCCGATCCGCGCGGCTTCCTCGACCGCCGGCCTCTCCCCCGAGATCACGACCTGCCCCGGGGCATTGAGGTTCGCCGGCACCACAATCCCCTTCGGCGCCGCCGCTCTGCAGATGCGCTCCGCCGCCTCGCGGTCCACGCCCAGCACCGCGGCCATGGCGCCCGGCTGCCGCCGCCCGGCCTCGAACATCAGTGTGCCGCGCAGGTGCACGAGCCGAACCGCATCGCGGAAGTCGAGCGCCCCCGCGGCCACGCAGGCCGAGTACTCGCCCAGGCTGTGCCCCGCGGTCCACTCGGGCCGCAGGCCCGCCTGCCCCACCAGACGCCAGGCCGCCACGCTGTGCGTGAGCAGCGCAGGCTGGGCGTAGCGCGTCTCCCGGAGCCGCTCGGCCGGCCCCACCCAGCAAATCTCCGAGAGCCCGAAGCCCAGCGCCTCGTCGGCCTCGGCGAAGACCTCGCGGGCCACGGGGAAGGCCTCGGTCAGGGCCTTGCCCATACCGACCGCCTGGGCCCCCTGGCCCGGGAAGAGGAACGCCAGCCTCATGAGGCCACTCCGCCAGCCGCGGTCACCCGTGCCGCGCCGCGCGCCGCGTCAGGCCGCCGAATCATGGTCCGCCTCGATCTCTTCACGGATGCGTTCATTCACCCGCAGCTCCACGAAACGGCCGAGGGTGCGGATCGCGCTGCAGACGGCCCGCGGCCCGCTCGAACCGTGCCCGACGAAACACACCCCGTTCACCCCGAGCAAGGGCGCGGCGCCGTATTCCTCCCAGTCCACCTCGGCCTTGACACGCCTGAGCGCGGGCATCAGGAACAGGGCCCCGACGCGGGCGAGCAGGTCGTGCCTGAGCTCCTGCTTCACCTTGTGCCCCAGCATGGACGCCACTCCCTCGGCGGTCTTCAACACCACGTTGCCGGTGAAGCCGTCCGTCACGACCACGTCGCAGGTGCCCTTGAGGACGTCGCGCCCCTCGACGTTGCCGACGAAGTTCAAGTGCCGGGCGCGACGCAGCAGCGGCAGCGTCTCCAGGACCAGCGCATTGCCCTTGGAGTCCTCCTCGCCGATCGAGAGCAGCCCGACCCGAGGCTCCGGGCGGCCCATGAGGTAGCGTGCGTAGACCGCGCCCATGTGGGCGAACTGGACGAGCCACGAGGGCTTGCAGTCCGAATTGGCCCCCACGTCGAGCACCACCGTGCCGCCGCTCGGATTGGGCATGACCGCCGCCAGCGCCGGGCGCGAGACCGACTCGATCCGGCCCAGGCCCAGCAGCGAAGTGGCCACCATCGCGCCCGTGTTCCCGGCGCTGAAGAGAGCGTCCACCTTGCCTTCCTTGTGCAGCTGGGTCAGCACACCAAGCGAGGAGCCGCTCTTGCGCCGGGCCGCGCTCGCGGCCTTCTCGGACATCTCGATGCGCTCGGCCGCGTGCACGACCTCGAGGGACAGGCTCGACTCCGCGCGGGCATGGCAGAGCGCGGCGCGGATCTCGGGCGCGTCCCCCACCAGGGTGACGCGGAAACGGCCCGGCATCTGGCGCTGGGCGAGCACGACACCGTCGACCACGGCCTGAGGGCCGTGGTCACCTCCCATGGCGTCGATGCCGATGTGGGCGACCAAGTCCGCCATCATGCGGGCCCCGGAAAACCCCTAGTCCTCGCGCGGCGGGACGATCTCTTCGCCGTCGTACCAGCCGCAGTTCGGACAGATCCGGTGCGGCTGCTTGGGAGAGCTGCAGTGGCCGCAGGTGTTGAGCCCGGGCTGCTTGAGCTTCCAGTGCGTGCGGCGCTTCTTGCCGCGGGCGCTGGAATGTCTCCGCTTGGGTACCGCCATGGCTATCCTTCCTCCTCGCTCAAACCGTCCTGAGCCGGCTCACGCGCGCGGGCACCCGCAGGGCCCCGCGTTTAAATCCGCGCCGCACCTCGGACACAGGCCCCGGCATTCCTCCCGGCAATGCGGGACCATCGGGAGCTCCAGCAGCAGCAGCTCGCGCGCGTTGGCGCGCAAATCGAGCTGCCGCCCATCGTGGAACTTCATGTAATCGTCGCGCTCGAGCGCTTCTTCGTCGCGCCGCCGGCCACTGCCGGCACGCTCGGCGAAGACGTCCAGCGGCGCCCGGACCGGAAGGTCGAACTCCGTCAGGCAGCGCACACACTCGAGCCGCGCAGTCGCGGCCACCGAGCCGCGGACCGTCACCTTCTCACCCGTCTTCTCGACCTCGAACACGCCCCTGACCGGACCGGTCCAACCGTCGGACGACAGGTCAAGATCCTGGGCCGCAGTCTCGAGCTCGACGGGGGTCCTGCCCTGACGCAACGAGCCGAGATCTATGGCAAATCTGGACATACAAAATAAACCCGCCTGAGCGGGGTGCGAAGCATGGGGAAGCTAGCACAGACCCGAGATCCACGTCCACCCGGCCTTCGAGCCCGGCCAGGATGCTGCCAGCCTGCTGTTTGTGGAGCGCCAAGCCGGACGCCGGGGCGCCCGGCCGGAGCCGAAGGCCGCTCCTTCACCGGACGAGGGCCGCCGTCCCGAAGAAGAACCTCACCTCGCGCTCGGAACTGGCCGGGCCGTCCGAGGCGTGGACCGAGTTGGACCGCTCGCTCACCCCGAAGAGACCACGCACCGTGCCCGGCGCGGCCTGGGCCGGATCGGTCGCACCCACGACCTGACGCAACTCGGCCACGGCCCCCTCCCGCTCCAGGCAGACCAGCAGCACCGGACCGGAGGTCATGTACTCCACCAGCTCGTTGAAGAACGGCTTGCCCAGGTGCTCGGCGTAGAAGTTCTGGGCCTCTTCCCGGGTGATCCGGGCCAGTCGGGCCTCGACGACGCGGAAGTCCTGAGCCTCGACGTGCGCGAGGATCCGGCCAATGAGGTTCCGCCGAACGGCGTCCGGCTTGACGATGAAGAGGGTGCGTTCGAGCGCCAATGATTGCTCCTCGGCAGGCCCGGGCCCCTGTGCGGCGCCCGTGATCGTGGTCGGTGATTCAGCGCGGCCGACGGCTTCGCCTCACTTTGCGGCCGGACGGCTTCTTCGGCGCCGACGGGCCGGGTTTGCGCGCGGGACGTGCCACGGCCTTGCCGCGCCCGCCCGCGGGCTTCGCCTTGCGCGCTTGCTTCTTCGCCGGGCTCGCCACCTTCTTCCTGGCCCGGCCCGGCGTCACGCGGGTCCCGCGCGACCGCCTGCGCCCCAGCGCCCCGGCGATCAGGCCCGGGATCTCCGAGGGGATCCGCGCCACCGGAACGCCCACCGCCTCAAAAGCCGCCATCTTCTCGGCCGCGGAGCCCGTGCCGCCCGCGATGATCGCCCCGGCGTGCCCCATGCGCTTGCCCGGAGGCGCGGTCTGGCCGGCAACGAAGGCCACGACCGGCTTGCTCACGCGGCGCCTGATGAACAGGGCCGCCTCTTCCTCGTCGGTACCGCCGATCTCCCCGATCAGAACGATGGCCTCGGTCTTCGGGTCAGCTTCGAAGAGCATCAGGGCGTCGATGAAGTTGGTGCCGATGACCGGGTCGCCGCCGATCCCGATGCAGGTGGTCTGGCCGAGCCCCGCATGGGTGAGTTGCTGGACGACCTCGTAGGTCAGCGTCCCGCTGCGCGAGATCACGCCGACCGGTCCCGGTGTCGTGATGCGCCCGGGCAGGATGCCGACCTTGCTCTGCCCGGGGCTGATCAGCCCGGGGCAGTTGGGCCCCACCAGGCGCGGCCTGCCGTTCGTGCCCCGCTCGCGCATCGCCACCACGTAGTGCCACGCCGCCAGCACGTCGCGCACCGGCAGACCCTCGGTGATGCAGACGATGAGCCCCACGCCCGCATCGGCGGCCTCGTAGATGGCGTCGGCCGCGAAGGCCGACGGCACGTAGATCACCGACGCGTTGGCCTTCTTGGCGGCGACGGCCTCGGCCACGCTGTCGAAGACCGGCACGCCGTGCACGACCTCGCCTCCCTTGCCTGGGGTGCTGCCCGCCACCACCTTCGTCCCGTAGTCCAGCATCTGCCTGGTGTGGAACGCGCCGTCGCGGCCGGTGATGCCCTGCACGACCAGGCGGGTGTTCTTGTCGATCAGGATGCTCACGCCGTCACCTCCTGCGCCCGGGCGATCACGGTGCGCACGCCCTCGTCCATGCTGGTGGTGGCCGACAGGCCGTGGTCCGTAAGGATCTTGCGCGCCGCCTCGTCGTTGGTACCGGTGAGCCGGATCACGAGCGGGACACCGAGCGGCGACTCCTCGAGCGAGCGCACGATGCCGTTCGCCACGTCGTCGCAGCGGGTGATGCCGCCGAAGATGTTGAAGAGGATGGCCCGCACGCGGGAGCGTGGCTCGCCAGTGATGATGCGCAGCGCCGCAGTCACCTTCTCAGGGCTCGAGGAGCCTCCGATATCGAGGAAGTTGGCCGGCTCTCCGCCGTAGTGCTTGATCAGGTCCATCGTCGCCATGGCCAGCCCCGCGCCGTTCACCACACAGCCGATGTCGCCATCGAGCTTGACGTACGAAAGACCATTCTCGCGCGCCAGCCTCTGTCCCGGCGTCTCGTCGGCCGGGTCGCGCCAGTTCTCCCAGTCGCGGTGGCGGATGTCGGCGTTGTCGTCGAGCGAGACCTTGGCATCGAGCGCCAGGACCTTGCCCTCGGGCGTGACCGCGAGCGGGTTGATCTCGGCCAGCTGGCAATCGCCCTCGGACCAGACCCGCCACAGCTTCATCAGGATGTCCGCCGCCTGCTGGACCTGCCTGCCATCCTGGAGCAGTGGCTTGAATAGGGCACGCGCCTGGTATGGCCGCGGGCCGTCGAGCGGGATCGGCCACTTGATGATCTTCTTCGGCGCGGTGCGCGCCACTTCCTCGATGTCCACGCCGCCCTCGGCCGAGAGCATCACCAGCGGCAGCTTGCGGCTCCGGTCGAGCAGGATCGAGAGGTACAGCTCGCGCGCGATGTCGGCGGCCCGGGTCACCAGGACCTTCCGCACCGGCACACCCTTTATGGTGAGCGCAAGGATGTCGCGGGCCTTCTCGATCGCCTCCCCGGGCGATTGCGCCCGCTTCACGCCACCGGCCTTGCCCCGGCCACCGACCAGCACCTGCGCCTTGACCACCACCGTGCCACCCAGCGCGGCCGCGATGTCGCCGGCCTCCTCGGGCGTGACCGCCACCTGCCCCGGCAGCACCGGCAGCCCGTAGCGCGCGAACAGCTCCCTGGCCTGATACTCATGGAGATTCATCGGGGCTCCCGTGCATGAGGCGCGTGGGTTCCGGGCCCGCGGTCCGCGTCCCGCCTGACACCCTGCCTAGACGTTGTCGATCTGCGCCCGCTGCAGGCGGCCGCTGAAGTCCACGTAGATGCTCTTCCACTCGGTGAACGGGTCGAGCAGCGTGTGCCCGGCCTCGCGGTGACCGTTACCCGTGCCGCGCATTCCGCCGAAGGGCAGGTGGATCTCCGCCCCTGTCGTGCCGTGGTTCACGTAGACGATCCCCGTGTCGAGGTCGCGCATCGCGGCGAAGGCGCGGTTCACGTCGCGGGTGAAGATGGACGAGGAGAGGCCAAAGCTCGAGGCGTTGTTGACCCGCACCGCCTCCGCGAAGTCCTTCACCTTCACCACCGAGAGCACCGGGCCGAAGATCTCCTCAACCGCGATGCGCGCATCGGGCCTGACGCCGGCGAACACCGTGGGCCGGTAGAAGCACCCCTTCGCCAGCGCCCCCTCGGTGGCCGGCACGCCGCCCGCCACCAGCTTCGCGCCCTCATCGAAACCGATCTTGACGTAGCCCTGGACGCGCTCGACCTGGCCGCGGTTGACCAGCGGCCCCACCTGGGTCGCGTGATCGAGTCCGTCGCCGAGCCTAAGAGCGCGCGCACCGTCCGCCAGCCGTTGCACCAGTTCGTCGTGCACGCGCTCGTGCACCAGCACGCGGCTGCACGCGGTGCAGCGCTGACCCGTCGTGCCGAAGGCGCTCCACAGGATCGCCTCGGTCGCCAGCGACAGGTCCGCGTCGTCCATCACGATCACCGCGTTCTTGCCGCCCATTTCGAGCGCGATCCGCTTGCCCAGAGCTCCGGCACGGGTCGAGATGCCGAGTCCCACCTCGGTCGAGCCGGTGAAGGAGATGACCGGCACGCGCGGGTGCGCCACCAGCGGATCGCCGACCTGCGAGCCGCTGCCGAAGACCAGGTTCAGGACACCTGCCGGCAGTCCGGCCTGCTCGAAGATGCTCGCCAGATGCCAGGCCAGCTCCGGCGTGTCGGTCGCCGGCTTGAAGACGGCGGTATTGCCCGCCACCAGCGCGGGCATGAGCTTCCAGGTCGGGATCGCGAGAGGGAAGTTCCACGGCGTGATGACGCCCACCACGCCGATCGGCACGCGCACCGACATCGCCCACTTGTTGGGCATCTCGCTCGGGGTGGTGACGCCGTGCAGGCGCCGGCCCTCGCCCGCGGCGTGGTAGGCCATGTCGATGCCTTCCTGCACGTCCCCGCCGGCCTCGGCCAGCACCTTGCCCATCTCGCGGGTCATCGCGCGGGCCAGGTCCTGCTTGCGCGCGCGCATGATCTCGCCGGCCCGGAACACGATCTCGGCTCGCCTGGGGGCGGGCGTGAGGCGCCACACCGGGTATGCCCCCGCCGCCGCCTCGACCGCGTCGTTCAAGTCTTCGGGGTCCGAGGCCGGGAACTCACCCAGAACCTCGCCGTTGGCCGGGTTCGAGTTGACGAAGGTCCGGCCCGAACGCGCCGGCACCCAGCGGCCACCGATGTAGTTGTGGAACGTATGCGCCATCGCCTGAATCCCCTACCGGCCGAGGGACCCGATCCGGCACGCCGGACGTGAGGAACAGGAGTGCCCCACGAAGGGCGCCCCCCAGAGAAGGACGGGATACGCTAACCGGGTGGGAGGGGCAAAGCAAGCCGAATGCGCCACCCGGCGCCCCACGCTCACCCGAATCGGTGATACAGGCCGTCGGGCACGAGCCTAATCAGCCAGGCGATCAGCCGCCAGCGCCGGGTGATGACCGCCCGTTTCCGGCGGCGGCGGATGGCCTGCCAGATCTGCTCCGCCGCCTTCTCTGGCGAGGCCGCCCAGAAGACGTGAGGCCCCTGCGCCATCGCGGTGCGCACGAAGCCGGGCTGGATGTCGGTGATCGCGACCGGCGAGCCGAGCCGGGCCAGCTTGTGCCGCAGGCCGTCCATGTAGGTGGAAACGAAGGCTTTCGAGGCGTTGTAGGCCGGTGCGAAGCCACTGCCGCGCAGGGCGGCGATCGACGAGATGCTGACCAGGTGCCCGGCGCCACGACGGACGAGATGGCGGTAGGCGATGTTCGCCATGGCGGTGAAGCCCAGGACATTCACGCCGAGGGTCTCCTCCTCGGGCTCCCAGGCGAGATCGGGATTGACGTGCCCGATCCCGGCGTTCACGACGATCAGGTCCGCTCCGCCCATCTCCGCGATGAGTCCTTCCAGCATGACCATCGCGCGGGCGGTGTCCGCGACGTCCATCTGCCGGACGAACGCGCGAGGACCGATTTCCGCCTGCAGATCGAGCAGCAGGGGCAGGCGCCGCGCGGTGAGGCCGACGGCATAGCCCTCGCGGGCGAGCCGCAGCGCGAGCGCACGGCCGATGCCCGATGAGGCGCCGATGACGATGGCGCGCTTCGGGGACGATGCAGCGGCGGATTCCACGGTCACGGCCTCGCTCCCGGTGAAGGCGGGTCCGCCGGCGCGTCGCCGCTGACCGCGACGCTCACGGTTCCAGCGCGCTCCGGCCCTCGCGGATACGCTGGACCAGCGCGCTGGTGCCGCAGCCCTCGTGCAGCGGGAGGCCGAGCACGCAACCGCCGTAGGACTCGACGAACTCGCGCCCGACGATCTGCGCCGCCGCCCAGTCGCCACCCTTCACCAGCACGTCGGGGCGAACCGCCTCGATGAGGCGCGCTGGGGTGTCGTCGTCGAAGATCACCGCCAGGTCCACGCAGGCCAGCGCTTCGAGCAGCGCGGCCCGGTCCCCGGCAGCCACGATGGGGCGTGCCGGGCCTTTCAGGCGCCGCACCGAGGCGTCGGAGTTGATCCCGACCACCAGCCGCCCGCCCAGCGCGCGGGCCTTCGCCAGGTACTCGACGTGGCCGCGGTGGAGCAGGTCGAAGACGCCGTTCGTGAAGACGATCCGCTCCCCAGCCGCGCGCCAGGCGTCTAGAGTGCGTCGCCCCGCTTCGGGCAGCGGGTCGGCGGGGCTCACGGTCGTGCACCCGCGAGCGAGGCGAGCAATTGCTCGCGCGTGCACGTCGCCGTGCCCACCTCGCGAATGACGATGCCCGCGGCGTGGTTCGCCAGCAGGCAGGCTGCCGGGTAGCCGGCCCCGGCCGCC
>Ga0315284_10001693_pt1 | contig 31508 bp, 63 predicted proteins | sample YL17G09_16_MG_FD_203696 | JGI IMG/M metagenome (GOLD analysis project Ga0315284, IMG submission 203696) | Sediment microbial communities from Yellowstone Lake, YNP, Wyoming, USA - YL17G09_16 | ecosystem: Environmental > Aquatic > Freshwater > Lake > Sediment | place: USA: Wyoming | collected...
ATTGACGTTTGAGCGGTTTTCTCCTGTGAGGGGAGGGATGACGGAGGGGTTAACATGCGCGAATCTGGCAAAAAAGTTTGCTGTCAGAGGGGAGGGGGGAAAGAGAAAGAAAAAAGTGTATTAAAAGAAAGAAGAAAATCAGTGATATATATTATATAGTATTAATAAAGAGAAAATAAAAAAAGAGAAAAAAAGACTTGACAGCTTGACAGCAATAATGTATATTATCTTTAGATAACAGGGAAGCAATTAAATATTCTTAATATATATGTATAATAAAGAGAAAATAAAAAAAGAGAAAAAAAGACTTGACAGCTTGACAGCAATAATGTATATTATCTTTAGATAACAGGAAAGCAATTAAATATTCTTAATAAAGAGAAAATAAAAAAAGAGAAAAAAAGACTTGACAGCTTGACAGCAATAATGTATATTATCAGTGTAAGAGAGAATAAACAGAGAGAAAACAAAAGGAGGCGCAAAAATGGGTGATACCGACAAACTGAATAAAATACTCAAAACATACAATGATTTATTCACTCAGGGGTTCCACAATTTATTGTGGCAGATTATGATTAATGAAAGGCACAAGGGGAAAAAGATTGCTTTCACCGCTGCCTATACCGATATAGGGCTTGAGTTGGTCCTTGCCATGCCTGACGGGGGCTATATTCCCTGTTCCTGCGCCTTCAATGATACCATTACTTATATGAAGGGCAACGATTATGCCGAGGATATAAGCATGGCAGTTTTTGATATTGATAAAAAAGAGGTCTTGGACCGTATAACAAAATCGTATCAACATAGCGGGAAAATAGACTCATTTTAACTTAAGGGGGTGTATTTATGTATTCACTTTCAACACTGCGGGACCTTAACGCTGAGGAAGTTAAGCGGCATTATTCCGGGAGGCCCCTTCACCTTATCCGCTGCCCGGAAGATTTAAGGCACTCTCCGGATTACTCCGGGGGCGACATGAACGAAGCAGCAAAGCATTTCCGGGTAAAAAAACATGAAGAGTATTTTGTCGATTCTTCGGGCTTCGGTTCTTCCGGAGAGCCTGCCCTGACTTATCAGTCATTTTCAGGGAAAGTTTCGGACCTTCTGGCGCAGTATCCGGGGCGCAAGTGGTATGCGGCCCTTTCCGGGGTCGGGCAATTCCAAGTGTATGTTACCTTATTCTATAAGGAGGTGCAGCAGCGTAAGGCTGCTTAACCCGAAACCCTTGCTTTAAGCAAGGGTCTTGCCGTAATACGGCAACTGAAGAGGGTCACACTTTACAGGAGGTATTTATGGCGGAAAACAGTACCTATTATATCATCCGTTTTTATCGTGATGAAAATCATCCTGACAACAAGAAAATCATTCGCCGGGGTCTTACTCTTGCCGAGGCTCAGGCTCATTGTTCACGTAAAGACACACAGGAAGCGGGGGTATGGTTCGACGGATACAATAAGGAATAATTTTTTCACCTTAACAGGAGGATACTATGCTTAAAGTCACAGACTTTAAGAAGGTCCGCAGTATCGAAGGGTTTGAAGCTCTTGGATTTTCCGCTCCCGTATATGACATTGGACACCGGGGCGGATGGTTCGGGTATCACGGGAGCGAAGTATCGCGCCTTCTCGACATCCCGGAGGATTCAATTTCCGGGAAAAGCGGGGCCTATTGTAATTATCTTGGAGGCGGAGTCCGGGGAGCGGTCACGGGGTCCGGGTATTCCTCAAGTTTGTCAAAGGAAAAACAGGCACTTGTAAAAGCTTTTCAGGATGCGTGCGTGATCGTGTATATCAATCTGGAAAACGAGGACGGGCTAAATGACTCGGAGTATCGTGACGGGGACACTAATTGGGAAGCGCAGGCGACTGCCGCAAGCAGAAAGGCCGGAATAGTCGCAGCCTATTAACCCGAAACGGGCGGCGCGCAGGTCCGGGGCCGCCTGTCTGTCCGTAAGTGCGGACACTGACGAGGGTTCACTATTAACAGGAGAAATTTTTATGAGATTGTATTATCATAAAACTGATGGAGGAGCGGAATACTTGTGCAGCGAGAAGGTAAAAGGCACAAAAGGGGAAGGCGATTTTTTCCGCAGCCAATATATTGTCCGAATTGACGGGGACATCGAAAAGGATGCGGAACTTTCTATAAGATAAACACTTAAAATGCGGACACTGACGAGGATACTATGAAAAAATACATGATAATTCTGGACGTGAGGACCGGGAAAACGTATCTTGATTTTTCGGATTCTCTTATAAGGGGAGCGTTTGAAAAAGTCATGGAAAAAAGTAATTCGAGGGATGAATTATTGAAAAAATATCCTGATGCTATTAATTTAACAAACTAAAACGCAGGAGGTTGTTTTATGGACACTTTCAGGCTGAACGCGCAGTATCATATATACTGCCGGTCCGAAAAAACCCGGTACGGTTTCCGGCACGTTGCGGAACTGCATAAAAGCGGGTACGAGGTTGCGAGGGCGAAGTGCTGCTATTACAACAGGACGTGGGAGTCCTATGAATTTCAGTCCGTCATTCGCTCCCTGCTGCCGAAGCGTTTTTCCCCGCAGCTTGCCGGAAAATACATGAAAAAAATCGACGCTATGGCAACAGGGGAGATAAATCGCCGCTTCGGGACCGTGGCAGCCGTGGCAAAGCTCGGCGAATTGTTTTGCGATAAACCGGAGGATAAAAACGCATGGAAAAAACGTATGCTTTCCACTGTTCCGGGGGTCGATTTTCCCGATGATTTCAACGCGCTCCCGGAGGAGGAAAAACAGAAAAGACTCGACGGGGCAATAGCAGCTGTTTCATCTTAACAAGGGGTAAACAATGGACGATAAAATCATCCGGGTATCGACCGGGGAAGCGCCGAAAATCGCGCTCTGGCTCGAAAAGCGCGGGGGCGTGGCAGTGTGGCCCCGCCTTAATCTGTCAAATTGCGGCTCCGCCTTTGTCCCGGTGAAACAGGAAAACGGAGAGCCGACACAAAAACCGTCATGGCAGTATGCGAACGCGCCGGAGCGCATAATTACGGACCCGAACGAGGTCCGGGTATTCGTTCCGGTAGTGGTTGCCCGGTTTCATGTGGCTGTCCGCAGGAGTTCAAACGGAATGATGCTCAAGCTGACCGATGGGTCGAGCGAGCGGTTGCGGCGCGCACTCGAAAAGCACGGGCCGACATCAAACTATTATTTCGATTATGACGAGGTAAAAAACTGCGTTATTACGGTCCAGAAGGATGAAAAAACCTTGCTTGAATTTCTGGCCGAAAAAATAACTGAAAAAATAGCTTGACAACAATACAACAATAAAGTATATTGTCAGGGGAATAATATGATAAAATACGCTGAATTATCCTTTGAAAATGGTCGAGTCGTCGAAAAATCCGTCCGGGAAATCCCGCAGGAGTCGTTGACTTCCGATTGCTGGATGGTGCAGTTCCGGGGCCTGTCCGCCTGTAAATCCTGTAACCTTAAAAATACCCGTAATTGCGGGGGAGGGGAAACCCTGAAGAATATAAAAAAGGCTGAAAAAGGGGGACTGATATGAAAATCCTCGCTATTTATGATAAGCCGGACTTCGCGGACCGCTACACGGTTTATTTTAATCAGGTCGAGAAGGTGCAGGGCAGGCAGAAATCTTACCATGCGCTCGGCATGAGCGGGGACCCTTTCAATCCGCAGGGGGTCGGGATGCACGTAAGCGGAAGCCTTGGCAGGCATAACGGGAAAAAGATACATCTCCGGGACCTGCCGAAGGACTGCCTTGTCGCGCTTGTTCAGGAATTGCAGGAATAAGTTATGAAGCGGATGGTAAAGAAAAAATTTTTCTGCGGTCTTGCTCGCGGGAAGCAGTTGAAATGGCCCGTCAGGAGGCTGCGCGCCTTTTTCAGGTGCGCTCAAAACAGGTGGGCGTGCAAAGGATGTCCCGTACATCATAACCCGAAAGCGTGAGGAAAATATGGAAAAATTCTCTATTATAAAGAAAAAACGGGAACCCCGGTATGTTTTATGCTTACATCTTCTCTTACCCGTTTATGTTGAAATGCGGCAAAATGCCAGAAAGAAGAGTATATCGGTACAGGAACTTGCTCGACAAATGATAAATTATTGCTTGAAAGAACTAAACAAAGGAAGATGCGATTGAAATTACTTAAACCGGAGAAAAATATGAACGAAGAAAAATCGCCGTTCACTAAAAAGTGGATTATCGAAACGGGCGTTCCCATCGTGCAGTCGTACGGGGGCAACATCACGCTCCGCGCTCTGCATTATCAACTTGTCGCCCGTGGCATGACCAACGACATCCCGCACTACAAAAAAGTCGTGTCCTCTATGATAGATGCCCGGTGGGAAGGTCTTGTCAATTTCGACGAATTTCTGGACCACGAGCGCGAAACCCTCGGTAAAACCGATTTCGAGGAAACGGACGTAGAGTCGTCCGCCGACAATGCCAAGCGGCAAATCAAACTGTGGGCCACGAGCTATAAGAAGAACCGATGGGAAAATCAGACCTTTTACCCGGAGGTTTTTATCGAAAAGAAAGCCTTGCAGGGCGTTTTTCAGGCCACGTGCGAGCATTGGGACGTTGCGCTCAATCCGTGCAAAGGCTATCCGTCGCTCACGTTCCTGTATGATGCGAAAAAACGGTTTGACGAGGCCATCAACGACGGGAAAAGCCCTATTATCCTTTATTTCGGAGATTATGACTGTTCCGGCGAGGACATCCCGCGCAGCATAGGCGACACTCTCGAACGCATGGGGACGACCGTCGAGGTCCGGCGTATCGCGCTCATGCTCGAACAGGTTGAGGCGTGGGAGCTCCCTCATGCGCCGACCAAGGCGGAGGATTCCCGTGCCCGTAATTGGGACGGTATCGGTCAGGTCGAACTCGATGCGGTCGAGCCGTCCAAGATAAAAAAGCTCTGCAACGACGCTATCGAGTCGATATTCGACGGGGACGATTACCGGGACCTGCGTAAAAAGCAGGAAAAAGAAGCCGGGGAGTTCAAAGAAATACTGATAAGGGATTTTAATTCGCTGCTCGACGAATAAAAACCTTGACGACAACAAGGCGGTAATATATATTTACAGCAATGATGAAATTATTAACCTGAAAACAGAGGAGTGAACGATGATTGAGAAAAACGGGACGTACCCGGTTTATTTCTGCCCCGACGAGCGAAAGGGCGTGCAGTCGCACAAGGCCCTCGTGTCGCTCACGTACGCGCAGATACTTGAAATTGCGAACGTCATGTTCTATTTTGATAACGTGATCGCTTCGCGGTCCAAGCTGTTCGGCGGCGTGCGTATCAAAGAGGAAACGGCTGCCCTGCATAAATCCATCCATAACGCCGCCGTGAACTGCTGCCTCTCCCTTGAGGAAGCGGACCGCTGCGAGAAAGAAGGGGGACCTCGTGGCTGAAATGCTCAAAACCATGACGTTCAGGATTCCCGAAAAGCTCAAGACTGATTTCCGGGTCGCCCTGCTCAAGAACCGGGTGAAGGTGCAGGACACGTTCGAGGCGTTCGTCGAGGCCCTCGTCGATTTTGACAGGGGAGAAAAATCGGAAGTCCTGCGGAATATTCTGAAACGCGCTCAAACTCTTTCAAACGGGGTGTGATATGCCGACCTATCCGTTCAACAATAACCCTTTCCGCATCTTTGTTCCGAAACGGGGCGGGTTCAGCTTCGTGCCAAGGGGTCCGATGAGTTTTTACGGTACGCGCCTCAATCCGAAAGTTGATTGGCTGTCGAAAAAAACGCCGAATTTTTCGGCCCGTTTTTTCGTGGGTCTGTCGGTCGGTCATAAACCGACGTGGACGGTTGCCGACGTGGTGAAAAAAACCCGCGCTTTTCTGCGGGATAGTCAATGGAAAGAGGATTCCTCTTTCATCGCGCAAAGGGGCGTATATACCGAGGATGAACCGGAGGATGAACAGGGAACGAAACGGCGCGTCGTGTCGGAGCATAGCGTTCAGATAGTTCTTTTCAAAGCCGACGCCGGAACCGAGCCTGATTTTGCCGTGATCGTTGAAAAACTCGCCGAGCATCTGTGCAGGATTTTGCGGCAGAAATCCATCATCGTCGATTATCAGAGGAACGGTATTTCAAAACATATATGGAACATTACGCCCTGATTTCTTCAGGTCCGTATGAGACAGGTCCGTTTTTCCGGCATTGAAAGGGAATACTTTATGCGCTGTTGTATATGCCGTTTTCGTATTCGCCGAAAAATAGAAAATCACGATCTCGGGGACCATCACCGGAAACTCGTGCGTAAAATGGGTAATCTTGGAAAGGACTTGAAGGGTGAAAGAGAAAAACGTGTCCGGTCCTGTTAATACATCTGCATTGTCAGGGCTGTCATTCTCGGAGTGCGAGGCGTGCAGGAGAGGGTCATGCGGGCTTTCTGAATTTTTCCCGTTTATCGGGATGAGGTCCGTGATCGAAAAGGGCGTAAAATTTCTTTCTCCTTATTACGGACCTCCCCTTATGCTCTGTTATTCGTGTTTCAAACAGGCTGTTAAAATAGACATAAGGAAAAAATGCGAGTATCCTGTCATCAACGGAGGAAAAAATGAGCGGTCCCGCACTGTTTTTCCTTGATTTCGAGACTACCGGCCTCGACCCTTTGCGTCACGGCATCATTCAGGTCGGATGGGTCGTCGAGCAGGATGGCGTCGTCACTTCGGAGCTGGGATTTGACGTGCAGTTATACAAAGGCTGTGACGTGAACCTGAACGCGCTCGAAATAAACGAGTTCACGCCGGAGCGATGTATGGCCGGGAAGCCGCTCGACTACATGCTCGCGGCCCTGCGCGACGCGCTCGCGGTCGGATTTACCACAAAAGTCGTTCCGGTCGGTCATCGCATCAGCTTTGACCTCGGTTTTTTCCGGGAAGCGTGCGAGAAAACGAAATACCCGATCACCATGTTCGTCGATTTTCACAAGCAGGTCGATACACTCGGCCTCGCGCAATGGCTGAACCATATCGGGTATCTTCATACGAAAAACAACAAGCTTGAAACACTGTGCGGGCATTACGGCATAGAACTCGAAGCGCATAACGCACTCTCGGATGTAAAGGCTGTGCGTAAATTATACCATATTTTCAGGAGCCTTATGGACGGACTGTTGAAAAATGAAAAAAATACGGCGGGGACTGACTGATTTCGACCACGAGGGTCTCGGACCGGGAGAATACAATCCCGATGCCATTCTGTCCGACATCCCCGACGTTTCCGCCGAAGTTTTCTGTGACGAGTGCGGGGCGTTGATGGTACGCACGGGTGACGGATGGACCTGCCCGGCCTGCCATCCTGATTTTGAACAGTCGGGAGGAATAGAATAGAGGAGTTTACATTGATATACCAGAACCAATTACTACAGGAACCATCGTCGGCGTTGACCAAGGAATTAAAAGATTCTTCGTTGCTCTTCGTTGCTTCTGATTCTAATAGCAATAAAATGTTTTATAAAGCAAACCATCTTAGTGGTAGTTTACTATTAAAGATAAATTGTACAAAATCAGGAAAATATGAACCTTGAATTTACTTACGTGCAGGACATCGAAAAAAACGGCGTTATTTACGCCCTGCAAAAGGCCGACATCTCGCACTGCAACGAGTTCTGGCGGTTCTGGCGGACCCCTGCCGCAGACGCTATCAAAAAATATATTTACATCCGGCAGGAAAACTGCAAGTGGTTCGCGTACCGGCTGAAAAATAAAGACGAAAGTATCGGCATCTCATACGGCGAGTTCAATCTGCGCTATCAGCTTGCCGACCCGACAAAGCTCCTGCCGTATCAGCACGTCGCGGTTTCGCACCTCGTTCAATCCATAATCGACAACGGCGCGGCTGCCGATGGGTCGGATACGGGGACCGGAAAGACATATCACGCGCTCGCGGTCTGCCGGGAGCTTGGTCTGCGCCCGTTTATCGTGTGCCGCATCGCTGGTTTTCCCGGATGGCGTAAGGCGTGCCGGTATATGAACGTCACGCCGCTCGCCATCGTGAATTGGGAGCTTATGCGGACCGCCAAGGTCTCCATAGCTCGCCCCGATGATAAACCGCTCCAAGTTTTAACACGCAAAAAACGTGCCTATCGTGCGGGATACGATTACTCGTGGGTCCTTCCCAAGGGGACTCTTCTCATCTTCGATGAAGCGCACCTCGGATTCAATCAGGACAGCCAGAATTACGCCCTGTGGACCTCTTCGACGGGCAGGGCTTCCCTTTCACTGTCCGCTACCTTTGCCGACCGCCCTGCCCGTCTAAAGGGCTTGTTTCAGGTTTTGAGGGTCATGGATGCCGAAGCCTTCGATAAATGGCTTATGGAGAGGGGTCATTTCACGAACCAGTATAATGATCTTGAGTCATTGACCGCTCTGGACGATATGAAAGTCATCAATAAGGTCCTGTATCCCAAGTACGGCTACCGGGTGTCGTACGAGGACCCTGCGGTCAAGGCATACTTCCCGGAGCGGGTCATTCAGACCGAAATCGTGAATTTAGGCGCGAAATTGTCAGCCGAACACAACCAAGCGTACGCCGAGATGATAGCAAAGGCCATAAAGCTGAAAGAGCTTGGTAAACAGGCCGAACTCCTCGTGGCCGATCTGCGCTACCGGCAGCAGGCCGAACTCCTGAAGGTCAAAGCACTCGTCGAAATGGTGCAGGAATATTTATACGAAAGAATGTCGGTCGTTGTGTTTGTCAATTTCCGCGAGACCCTGCGCTACCTTGCCGAAATACTCAATACGAAATCGCTCATTTTCGGGGACCAAGAACGGTTCGGAATCTCCCGCGAGGAGGTCATGGAGGATTTTCAGGCAAACAGGGAGCAGATGGTCTTGTGCATGGTTGACGCAGGCGGTCAGTCACTCGATTTGCATGACCTTGAGGGAGGACATCGGAGAATTTCACTCATCTGCCCGACCTATAATCCGGTCGCGCTTCAGCAGGTGCTGGGCCGTACATATCGCGCAGGCTCGAAGTCTATTCCCATTATGAAACTTGTGTATGCGGGAGGTACGGTCGAGGAAAAGGTTGCCGAGACCGTGAACCGGAAGCTCGATAACATCATGGCCCTGAATGACGGGGACCTCATGGAGCCGGACCTGTTCAGATTGGGAGGAAAAGGGTGAATAAAGACAGAATGAAGCTCGTTGACCTTCACGACGTATACGACGTCCCGGATGAATATAAATTCATCGCGTTCAACCGCGAGGGAATCCTTTGCGGATTTCAGAACGCGCCGGTCCGGGATTTCGAGAATGGTCAATGGGTCGATTCAGTCACCGGCTCGACCGGCGAAATGATATTGTTCGGCAAGTGGGACCAGTCGTCCCGCGAGGTACAGCTCCTGACCGATCTGCGGAAAAGTTCGCCCGGTGTCAAAAAATTCTTAAAAAGAAAGGAAAAACCATGAAGCACAACACGTATTTTTCCGTCGCTCCGGTCCCTGTCTCCATCCTGCACCTCGTTCTTGAGACCATCGAGCGGCAGGGATGGAATGTCGCGCACGTCGCGTACTGCGGCAATGTTCAGAAGTCGTCCATAATGACCCCGCAGAAACAGATATTTCCGGGGTTCGTCGTCATAGCGAACAGATGGCATGATGGCGATAAGAGACCGATACCGCCTGTTTTCAATATGGAGGCGATAGAAAAAGCGGCTTCTTCAGGGGAATCCGTACTCCCTGCTATTGCGACCCCGCAGTCGCCTGCGGACCCGCAGAAACCTGCGGCACGTATTTTATCTCGTATTCGTGGTCCTTGTATCTGCATTGGACGATATGGTTCTGCTGCAATGAGAGGAGGACGTTTTTCGGGAACAGCTTGAGGATTGCGCCGGACTCATACTTGATGTTCCAGACCACGAAATTTTTTGCCGAAGAAAAAAGATGAAACGCCTGATGAGGGGAGGGCATAATGATTATCGGCGCCTTGATTTTCGGTGCGGTGTGCGTGGTCGTGGTCATCATAGCTTGGAAAACGGGCTGATGCGGACCGTCATAAAAGACGATAAGAACATTCAGGTACAGCTTGACGAAAACGACTTGGAATATCATTTCGACAAGCAGTACATTCCGACCGGGGACAAGCGGACCGAATACAGTCTTATTCTGCGGCGCGTCGAATCCTCGGTAAAAGGTGAATCGTTCAGATCATACGTGGGCATCAAAGATATTGAGGCAAAACATTACATCATAATAAAATGGCCGGGAGTACGATGAGAACGATAGTGCGCGAAGATGAGGAACTTCAGGTGCAGGCGGACGATGCCGGAACGCACTACCATTACCGGAAGGATTATCTTTACAAAGGTGACATGAAAGAGGAATACACGCTCGTTCTTCTGTGGTCCAAGAAGGGGGTTATGGATGGCTCTGGACACTCTGGCGAAACAGTTTGTCCCTGCGCTCGATCAGAATTACCGCTATCAGGACAACAGGAAAATCCTTGAGTTCGACGATGGGACCGAGTATACGCTGCGCGAGGCCGCCATTATTGCCAAGGGGAAACCGAATGACGATGATTTGCGTGCTATTCATCTTGTCAAGCGGATATTCGACGGCGTGGTGATTACCGAACAGGAAGAAAAAGATTTCATACTTTTCAGGGAGGGCGATAATGGAAATCATGTGGCTTCGCCGGTGGCGGGTGGTGGTGATCGGGAAGGACGAACAGAAAAAAGAGCGGAAAATGGTTATAAACGTCGCGGCAGAATCAAAAATAAAGGCCCGGACGATGGCGCGGATGGCGTTCAGTTATTATTGGCCCTCCCATAAAAATCCGAGGGTAAATTTCAACGAAAATTATCGGTACGGTTTTATTGACATACTTGTTGAAAAGCGGGTTTTAAAATGAAGGATTTTCCCGATATTTCCGGATGGATGTCGGAGGCTGACCTTGACTTTCTGTACGAAACGTCCGCCTCCGTCCCGGAGAACGGGACCATCGTCGAGCTTGGCTGTTGGCTTGGCCGCTCGACATGCGCCATCATTCAGGGAGCCAAGGCCAAAACACGGGACATTTCGGTCGTCGATACGTGGCGCGGACCCGATGGGCCGGAAATTCCTTCTGCCGAAAGAAACGCCGCTCGCAGGATTTTCATAAGCAACATGAAGAACTTTGCCGGTTTCGTTCCGGCAATTTACGATATGGACACGAGGGACGCTGCGGACAGATTTGCTCCCGCATCGGTCGATTTTCTTTTCATAGATGCGGACCATTCCGAGGAGAGCGTGTACGCCGACATGATAACGTGGCTTCCGAAAATGAAGCCCGGAGGGGTCGTGGCAGGCCACGATTGGGACCGGAACCCGGTCCGCAGGGCTTTCGCAAAAATTTATTCCGCCGCAGCGCGGCCCTCAGTGACGGCGGGAACTATATGGTATATCAAGGTAAGAGATTTCGGGAGAGGGTCTTAACACAGACGGGGTAATATGTGATAGACCATCAGATAAGTCTTGTTGCCATCGATAGATAGAAAGGATAGTTATGAAAAGGGAACTTGTGAAAGCGGCGGTCATTCTTGGCAATTCGGAAAACCTGTTTACCGACGTTATGGAGTTCTATGCCGAGGTGACGAAGGTAATCGTGAAGAAGGGGCGGGTGCAGGAAGCGCGGGACAAAAAGAGCATGAAAAGGATGTTCAGAAAAAACCTTCCGCTCGTGTCCGACGATTTCAAGGTCAAGTTCCGCTGAACGGAACGCAGGGACCGGAATCCTGAACAGGGGATGGAACCCTTATGAACCTTCCCCCGCGACAGGACCCGGCCCTGCGTTCTCTTTCTGGCCGGGGATTATCTGACCGCTATGCTGCTTACACTGCCGGGCCTTTGAAGCGGGGCTGATTATCATCCTGCGGAGTCGTTTCCGCTTCTTCAGGAAGCTCCGGTGGTTCCGTTTTCGACGGGTCTCGCGGACATAAGGGGGGCCGGTCCCATCCGATGACTTCCATTATCATATCGGTCTGCCGCTGCCCGAAATAATTGTCCATTCTGTCAACGGTCTTTTTCATCTCGTCCGGGTTGTTGCGGAGGGCCTGAAAATCCGGGTCTTTGTTGACATAGTTCCGCGCAAACCCGGCCATAGGGCTGTCCTTCGCGGCTGCCTGATTCTGCGCGGCCATCGTCGCTATGGTGAGAATCTGCGGCGCGACCGACTCCACGACCCTGAATATTTTATCCCCAAGGGTCTCGACAGGGGGAGAGAGTAATGCTTTCACGTCAACCGCTCCTTTTATCATGTCGGTAAATTCCTTGATGAACTGGTTTCCCGCTCCGCCGCCGCTCTGGACCCGTGTGAACATCTCGATCATCTGATGGCTTGACTGCTGTCCCTGCGTGACCATGAGCATGAGCATCTTGTTGAAATCGTCGGCGCGGCGGACCTCTTGGTCCCTCTGATGCTGAAGCCACGCGAGAACGAGCGGAGCGACAGCCGGAAGGAGTTTGTCCCATTCGATGGTCTTGGACTGCTGCTGACCGACAGGAATACCTAGCATCTTGACCGTTTCCATCGCCGAGGTGATATACTGCTTGGCAGCCTCGGCAGGCGGGGTCCTGTCCCTGTCGCCCTCGCCGACCAGCGACCTCACTATCTGGCCTTCGAGGTTCTTTTCGATAAGCTCGTCCTTCACCTGCGTCGAGACTTCGCTCGCGTTCCGTATCTTGCTCTGAAGCCGGGCTTTTTTGTAGTCCTCCATGGCCTTCTGGCTTATCTCGATGGTGACTTCCTCGTGCTTGGCTTCGCTCCCGGTCCCGTCCTCTTTCTGGCCGCGCCACGAGAACGCGAGAATGTAAACGCCGGGGCCATGGTTGTTTTTGATGTACTCGAACGAGGGTATCGAGCGGGTCCATCCCTTGATATACGAGGTGCTTTGCGCGCCCGATTCAACGCCGTCGCCGATGCGCGAGCCTTCGGGAAGCTCTTTCAGCACGCATTGAAAACCGTGCTTTGCGAGACCGTACTGGTCAAGCAATGCGCGGACTTCTTCCGGGATTTCATCGCCGGGGTCGCCGATGAGCTTGAGGTTAGAACCGGGTCCGAACAGTTCGGACATCGGGTCCTTACGGAGGAGGTCGGGGTTCGGTACGGGAATTTCTACCGACTGGCCTTTTCTGGAAGGTTCTGGCATAAGGGTTCCTTTGAAGAGGTTTTATAATGAAATAACAGCCATTGTCTGGTCTGGAATGGCAGCCTTGTTAATGTCGTCAATTCGGGCCTTCATTTTGGCATCCGAGGTCGGGGTATGAATCGGGTCAGGTCGGTCCCTTTCTTTCCGGCAAAAATCAGGTATCCCGTAATGCCGACCGCGAGGATACCGAGAATGAGAGGGAGAGCCTTGACGGTCGAAGCGGCGCCCTTGGCGGTTTCGCCTGCCGCGTCAAGAATAGCTTGGGTGGTCTTGGTAACGGTCTTGACCCCTGCTTTTACCACAGCCCCGGCCTTCTGGATGGTCTCGACGGTCGCTTTCGGGACTTCCTGCGCTCCCATCCACCACAACTGAAAGACATTGGTTCCGAGGAGTTCGTTTCTCTGGGTGTACGATGCCATAGAGGTCTCCTATAAATACCCGTAACGCTTCAGCAGGAAATATACTATTCCGCCGACGACGAGTAAGGGTAAAATGGCGAAAGCTGCGGCATATCCCATCCTCGCGGCTGTTTTGGGCATGAACTGTACGAGTCCCCGCGCGCCGGAATAGGGGTTCGTCGCCTTGGGGTCCCATCCTGACTCGAAATTTATCTCTTTGTAAAGAGAGTCCTTCTCCACGCCGAGCTTCGCGGCGGTCGATGCGAGCGCGGCATCCTCGGCTGCTGACAGGACCGGGCGGCTGCGTCTCGAAATAGCCTCGACCTTGTTCACGTAATCCTGTACAATCCGGATGCCGGGGTTCTGTTTTGTGAACAAGGCGGCCTGTTTGGGTCCGCCGAGCTTGGGGTTCTTGGCGATTTCGTCGGCGAACACGGCGTTCGGCGGCCAGTTGCGCGCAGCAGGAAAGAATACCGCCATGTGGAGATTCTGCGGGACGGACGAATAAGGCATCATGGGTTTTAAATAATCATAAACGGGACCGAGAAGCTGCGATACCCGGTCAGGGTGCTGCGTGACAAGAGTGTCGGCGGGTGTTCCCATGATGATTTCTTTCTGTTCTGCCTGTTTCAGTGTTTCGACCGGCTGCTTCGCAAGATATTTTAAAAATAAGTTTTTGAACAGTTCCATTTCAATTATTCATATTTCAAAGACCAATCCGTCATTGCGTTCATAAAACCTTACGGTCCGCTTTCCCTTGAGCATCGGGCCGAATATGGCCCTGTCTTTACTGGAAATATTGAAACCAAGAATTTTACCGTCGTCGTAGTCTGCAAACCCGTGCAGAGAAAGCTCCCAATAATATGGAACATAAATCATCTCTCCCTCGAATTTTCCCGGAGAGATGATTACGCCGTGTTCTTCGACCTTATAAGTTTTGAGAAGGTCATCGAGGATTTTATTCATAAAATCTCCTTACATCTGAAACACGTTTTCCGGAGTCATCCGCTCGTCGAGAATTTCCTGCTCTATTTCATCGTTGAAAATTTCCCGGCAATTTTCCTGCGAATAATACGCTTTTTTGACCAGCTTGTTCTTTGCCGAATCCCGCCACGCGAAATGATATACCTTGTAGTCCCCGGCAATCTGCACGCCTTCGAGGACCTGTAAAAGACAATGACTTCCTTCGTATCCGACTTCATACCCTGCACGCGCAGCAAGGATTTTGGTCCGCCGTGTCTGCGGCCATTCGGTCTTGCGAAGCTGCGGCGGCGTGTACGCTTTCAGTATTTCTTTCGTGAACGGCTCTTCGTACGGGTACTGACGAAACGGGTTCATAAAACAGGTTTCAAGCCGGTGCGTGTAGCGGTCCACCATGAATCCGGTCACTATATCAACATGTTTCAGCAATTCCCGGTAGTGTATCAATTCCGGGGCCGGAGGACCGATAAAAAGGTCTCCTCCGGCTGGAATCGGACCTGCGCCCGGTCCTGACTGAAATTCGTCGGCGTCGGCGATGACTAAGAAATCTTCAGGAGGAAGAGTGTCGGCATACTGACCAAGAACGAGCTTCTGTAAAATACCGTGTCCGTAAGGACCGTCTATAGTCGAGACGGAAAAACCATGATGCTTAAATTCGGTCTTTATGTTGCTGCCGATTTCGCCGGATTCCTTGTGCAGGAAAATATGGTATGAGTCGAAAGAAGCCTTTTTATAATGCTCAATCCAGAAAGGCATTATATCGAGGTCGAACTCGACGCCGAAGAAGGCTGCGAAATGAATGTTCATTTTGTAAATACTCCGAGGACTTTCAAGGGTTTTTTAAATTCAAGATTGACAAGCCGCATAACGGCGGATTTGGCTTCCTGCTTCGTCTTGTATGAATAGATATTAAACGTGCTTGCCGCAAGAACAGCCTTTTCATCCGAAGGCGATATTAGATATTTAGACGGGACAATATAGTTCATTTTATTCCCTTCACTTTCTCGAACGTCCGTAATCCCCCGATGCCGAGTATCCCAAGGAGTATAGTCATAAGAGAGTTCATATCGAGTATTGGCATTGCCGCGACCGTCGAATGAAACAGCCCCACGCACCACGGTACGAGAGGCCGGATAAGAAACTGATACGCAAGCGCGAACACACACACCCATCCGACCGCTGGCCTCCATCCGCTCTTAAAAATATTCGGGTCCGCAGCTTCTATTTTGTTAAGCTCTATCTGCGCGACGTTCATCTGCTTGTCGGCTTCGAGGGCTGCCATCTCTATTTCGTGCGCAAGGTCCATGACCTTGATACGGCCAGCCTCGGTCTCGATTTCCTTGCCGGTGATGGCTGCCCGGATGTCCCGCGCCGCCGTCCCTATGGTCCCCACGACCGCTGACACCCCGTCTTTCAAAAGACTTGCGATACTCATAACTCATCCCTCTTTCTTATGTATTCAGGAACGTACTTTGTCCCGTGGCATATCGGGCACTGCACGGTCGTGTCCATAGGGTCGGGCGTGCGGTCGGGCCTTCGGTAAATGACGACAGAACCCTTGCCGAAACAGTTTGGGCACTTTATCCCGTCAGGAAGTTTCTCCTCGAAAAAAGAGAGGATTTTTTTCAACATTTTTAACATATATTATTTTTTCAAAAGACTGTCGAGTTTTGTTTCGAGCCTGCCGTATATCTGTCCCTGCTGCGACAGCTTTGCGATGACCGTATCGCCCATAAAATCCTGCTTCCGCTGTATCGCGCTGATAGTACCCTTGATTTCACTGCGGTCCTTGAGTTCGTTGATTGCGAACGCGCACGCGCCCGTCATAAAGAACGCGAGTACCGGGATAAGATACTTGAGGAGCGCGTAAAATGTCTCTTTTGTGATAAAGTATTTCAGGCACTCCTCCTTTATCGACTCGCCCACAATGGTCCCTTCCGCTCGTATTGTCCGCCCGTTATTTCTTTGTTTCGGCGATCTTCAGGGCAGCCTTCTTCCCTTTGATAAGACCGATGATGTATGTTACCACACCGATGACCGCGAGAAAAGCCACGGTCGCCGCATTGATAAGGATATGGGCTTCGCCTGCCGCTTTTGTCACTGCTGCACTGTCAATCATATAATCCTCCTGTTAAAGTGGAATAACCCGCTATTTTTCCAGTTTCAAAGCATATACGGTGCCCGACTCTTTTATCCTTACGCATCCCGCATGGTCGTTACTTGCGGCGATGAGCGGTATCGCGTACGTCGTCGCGCCGACCTTGAACCTCACGGGGTCGGTCCCCGTGGCGACCTGATAATAAAAATTCAGACCGTTATATAATGAAACCGCTCCCTTCAATCCCTGTAAATTTCCCGTAGATGTTATTTTTCTCTCTCCTGTCAGCCTGACATTGATACAGGGACATTCTATCCCTTGGGCTATGGCCGCGCCGTCCCCTGAAAGCGGAACTTCTCCGGACTTGTCAAGAATCCCTCCGGCAGCGGTCATGTTTTCGCCTGTCAAAGGACTTTCAAATTCAGCCGATACATTACCTTCTGACAATGTTCCGGATTCCCCTGAAACGTTTTTCGACATTGAGGGAATTGCAGTCCCCGGAGCGGTTGCCGCGCGTTTCCCCGTCAGCGATATGGAGACCGAAACTTTTGCAGACCCGGATGCCGATGTTTTGCGTGAACCGGCAAGACTTTTTGAAGCTGCGGGAGAAACAGTCCCCGAAGCTCCTGAAGCGCGGGAACCCGATACGGCTTTCGAGATCGAGGCTTTGGGTGCCCCGGTGCCGCCCGTCGCCCTTGAACCTGTTGTCCTTATAGACAGGGATGCCTTGACCGTTCCGCTGCTTTCCGTTATCCGGGACCCGCTGAGTGTCCCGTAGTTTTCATAAGTCGCATACATCGAATAGAGCGCGGTCGAAAACCCTGCGCTCGACCACGGGGTCTGCAAAGCGCCGGAGCGTGTCTCCGCGCTGCGCTGATTGCCGGTCCCTGTATCTAAATACATCCGCGCGGAACTGAAATTTCCGGCAGCGCACCCGTAAATGGTCGAGGCGGTCATGTTCTGCGATAGTGCCGCGCTGTCCCGCCATCCCGGAGTGCCGTTAAGCGTTATCGAAACGCCTGCCGCAAGCCTTGTTACCGGGGTCCCGGACGGCACCGTATAGACGGCCATGTCAAGGGAGGTCCCGACCGCATAGGCGGAGAATTTCACGATGCGCTGGAACCCGGACGCCGTATAAATGAGCGCGGCCCCGACATGACATATCGGAAAACCAAGAAGCGCGGTCTGCGTGGCCCCTGCCGTGGTATAACCGAACGTGGGGTCCACGACTATCGGGAACACCGCCTTGTCGAGAAAATCAGAAGGAATATCGACATAAAGGTTATTGCCTTTTTCAAAATCTATCGAAACGGAAAGGGCGCCCCACGCCCAATTCCCTTCGGCGTCGAATATCTTGGGCCTGTATATATGGCCTATCTTTCCGGATTTGTAAACCTTGTCCCCGGCTATATTGACGGGAGGGCTTGCGTGATACACGGCAATGCTCCCGCATATATTTTCAGGACATTGTATGATGACGTTCCCGTTACCGTCATATCCTTCGGTATCCGTGGCGGTGACGACGCCTTCCTGACCGATGCGCTCCTGCATGTATGGCTGCCGGTAAAATACGGCGTTATGAAAATCGAGGTCGAACGACACCCGGTCCCTGTCAGGCCTTTTATCGAGCGTGACGTCGAACTCCATCCCGCCTTCGGGCATTTCATCCGAAGGTGAAATTTTCGAGAACCCGGCCTTTTTCTCCGTGCCGTTCCATACGATGCGTGACTCCTGAATGTCAATCTCACCCTTTTCGAGTTCCCTGCCTTCGGGAGGGGAGAGTTTCAGGGAGACGGAACACTCGTTTTCCCACGCCTTGACGTCTATTTTCGGGACAAAGTCCGCGCTCTGCGCGTCACCCACCTCGACGGACAATACGGTGGTGATGTCCGGCTCATCGACAAAGGTGTTGTCCGAGCCGGGGAGCGGTTCGATAGGGAGAGGTTTGCCCCCTCCGCCGAGAAGAGTCCCGTTTCCCATAAAAAACCTTACGCCAGTTGCAGGAGAGCGGTCGCCGCTGCGTTGGCAGGCATGGTCATCGTGAAATTACCCGCCGTTATCGTCTGCGCGCCGAAAGTATAGACTGCCACGGCAGTATTCGACTGCGTGGCGTTGTATACAAGGAGCGTGTCGAACGACGCGAAGGTCACGAGGGTCCATGACAGGTTTGCCGAAGGCGTCCAGATCGCCACGGAACCGTCGAGTGTCGGGGCGGTGGCGTTGGTGATCGCCTGACCGCCTGCCGTGTAGTTCACGCTCGAAACCTCGCCGGACGCGCTGTACGCAGTCGTACCCGCGCCGTAGGACTGATTGACAAGATACAGGGCACCGTTGAACGTGTCTTTCGTGGTCGCCCCTCTCACGACGGTCGCGCCGAAGGCGTGTTTGGCGTCCAGCAGTTCCACTTTGAAACTATTGCAGACTGCCTGTGCGTTTGCTGCCATATAAATCCCCTTTCAAAAAGTTAAAGATTTCCCTGTGCCGTGCCTGCCGGAAGCGCACTCTTCAGATGGACGTGCGCGGACCTGTGTACCAGTTCTCCGTTCAGATAAGCCTCGAACCATGCGGTTTTTTCATTATCGTTTTCAAAGCTTCCCTCCTTGACGGCAAGGAGCGAAAAATCGGTAAATCCGTGAATGGTCCTGAGCATACTTCCGGATTTCAGGGTTTTATGATCGACGTTTCCCTTGTCCGTGGGTACTATCATATAAGGTCCGTCCTTATGACTATTTTCGCCCCTGCCGCGAAAGCCGCCGCTTCTGCCATTGCGTCGGATGCTTCGGCGACGATAAGACCGGCGACGTCGCTGATGGTGGTCTTTTTCTTGCTGTCCGAGTCAGCCGAATCTTCGATGATAAAAAGATCGGCCCCGGTCGGCGAAGATTTGACGGGCAGCGCGAAGATTTCAGCGGGTCCCGACGAAATGTCGAACCGCCAGAAAGCCCCGTCGTAGGCGTATTTCCTGTGCGTGGTCTTGTCGTAAACGACAAGCCCATTGACAGGTGGTATATCGACCCACACGAGGCCGTCGAACTCGTAGATATGATCCGTGTCCCATCCGTTCGCCGTTGCGGTCGCCAGATAGCGGTCTCCGACAGACGGCAGCACCGGAAGTCCCGGCGTGGGGTCGTAGAAAGAGAGAAGGGGATTTCCCCATACGAGGTACGGGTCCACGATGGTCCCGATTATAAGGGTATTGTCAAAAATAGACTTTTGGGTCGGGGCCATACCGACGCCCATAGCAAGCTTATCCTCAAGAAACTGCGGATTCACGTCGGAGGAACTGACCTTTACGTCGTGACGGTCGATTGCTGCCTCGGTGCTGAACTCAAGACCGGACTCGTCAACTTTGACAACGACGACCTTGCCGCTCTGATCGACATAGGAGTGCGGGGCATCGGTAAGATCGGTAAATCTGCCGTGACCTCCGGAAGCTGAAAAACCAAACCCTCCCTTTAACGCTCCGCCACCGACAGTTCTTTTACGAGGCATAGGAACCCTTCTTTTTACGATGATGAAAGAGCAAAGTTATGATACACCTTTATGTAGGGAGTTATACATTGTATAGTTCCGTGCAAGTCATCCGGAACGCCGACCATGGATACTTTCATACCTGCATACTTGAGGGCAAGAAGCATCCTGAACCTTTCATTTTTTATATAAGAACCTGTAACGGCTGCCTGATTCTGAAGGTCTATAAAAATATCAACCGGCATGTCATAGTTTTCCATGACATGATACATGAATGAGTCCGCATCTTCCGCACCTATTTCCCGGAAAGAATATATTTTACCCGTAGTAACCCCCTGCGCGGCGACAATAAATTGTATGAAAGGATTAACGACGGTACTTTTCCGGTCAATCTGGAATGACAGGGGCATGACAAGACCCATTGTCGCTACGACAAAGTTATCTCCCTTTGAAAATATTGATGCTCCCTCGGCATTAAATAAGCGGACATCCGCAGCGTCGTATGAGCCGACAATACCAACGTCGGCTGCTCCCGTATTGACGGTAAAATAGGGAAGTTTCGCAGCCACAGGTATAAGTACGTCAATTCTTTCGCTCATGGTAAAACTCCCTTATGAAAGGTACGCCAGCTTGAATTTCCTTATGAAATGCTCGTCCACGACCTCCTGCGCGGAAATCACCGCCGTCAGAGTAATGGGCGTTTTTCCGACAAGATTTGCGTTCTGATTTAAAACGCCACGAAACCCGGCAAGCAGCCGGTCGTCCTTCCGGGACGTAAACCATGCGAAGCGATAGTCGAAGTTCTGCAAAAACTTGACCATGCGGACCGGCTCCCTGAACAGGATGGCGTTGGCGTTCGATTTGAGATACATCTGAAATTCCGGCAGAGTCACGATACAGGCCGTGAAATCAAGTTCCTCGATGTCCGCCGTGAAGGTAATGCTCCGGAAATAATACAGCACGTTCTCCATGAGAGGCCGGTTCGGGGTAAGGGCTGACGGCGCGTCGGCCCACGTATAAAATCCCGCGACAAAAGCAGCCGAAGAACGGTACACGAACTCGATGGGCGGGGCCGTGTTATACGGCAAGTCCTCGATGCGCGGAATGACAGGAATTGAATCCATAATAAGTATCTCCTATATGCGTATTTTCATGCCGTATATCGCGGCGGCGACCACGACATCGTCGCTGAATTTATTTGTCAATTCAAACACCATTATTCCCTGTCTCGGAAGCAGGTACGGAGTCCTCGTTGTCAGGAACCCGTATTCAAACCCCTGTATAACGTCGAGAGGCAGCGGAACGCGCTGCCCGCCGAGCGCGCCGACATTCGGGCCGCCGTAAAGAATATTGGACCCGCTGCCTTGGAATGAAAGGGTCACGCCGACATATTTAACAAGGTCGTCGCCCATCCAATCCACTTCGTCTGCCATGCCCCCGCTGATAGGAGTCAAGGGAGGAAGGGGGTCTATATCTTTCCAGTAAAAAGAGTGAGTCTCGTCGGTATAGGCATAGGCGGAGTACCTGATGGCGAGCAGCTTGAAGTTGTAGTCAGCGTCGAGCAGGACGTTCACCTGCCGTTTGGAACCTGCCGGAACGACGGGTCCAAGGTTGGAAAGATTGCCAAGGCCGGAAACTCCGGGGACCCACTTGTCGTCGGAATGATTGACAAAAGTATATATAAACGGAAAAGCCCTCTGACCTTCAAGTCCGAGTGAAGGGTCTCTCCCGAATTTTACTGCATAATCTTCGGTTTGCTGAATATGCGGCTGCATAGGGTCCGTCCTTTCATAGAATATAGTTGATTGTTCAGCCTGACGACTGTTTAATACGGCAGGCTGTCATTCTATGAAATTCTATGACCCCGGTGTCAGGTACTTGTAGCCGTGCATCGCAACGCTGAAAAGATGCGCCGATGTCGTTCCGTTGGCCGCCTTCCTGTTCACGTTATCGAGGTTGCGGATGTCGAGCCGCACCTTGCTGTTCCGCAGGAAGAAATAGTGGAACGGGAACGGCTTGACGAAATTCAGGCCGTAACCGGGCGTAGCGAAAAGCTCGAACGGCACGTCGCCGCTCGTCAGATCGCGTCCGGCGCGGGTATCGGTGATGCGGAGAGTGAGTCCGCGACCGGCCCAATACCCTAAACCCCCGGAGTTCGGAATCGGGAACGACGAAACTTCTCCTCCGTTGGCATCATAGGAGAACGCGCTCGCGGTCAGGTAACAGCACTTGAAGTCCGTTCCCTGCTCGATGGTGATGACGAAGGGCTTGCTGTCCTGTCCGTCGAGGCTGTCCGACAGAACATAGGTATACCACCATTTCATCGCCTGAACCTTGCGTTCGTGCCTTACCTCTTCGGCAAGCGCGGCGAACGTCGGGTCCGCCGCGATGGTGGCGGCGAGTTCGGGTTGGTCCTGATAACCCTGAAGTTGTGCTTGAGGTCTCTGTATCGGCATACTGATTTCTCCTTAAGTAAAGGTGTCAAAATCGTTTTCCGGCCTCTTACGGGAAGAAACCGGGAGGAGGGCCGACTCCCCCCGATTTCGCACTGCAAAGAAAATCCCTTTGACCGAAAAACTACTTCGCCCTTGTCAGGAAGCCCTCAAGGACGACCTGCATGGTGCAGTAATAGTTGTTCAGCCACAGGAAAGCGTTGTTCAGCGGCTTTCCGGCTGCCTTGATGTTCGTGGTGTCGGCGTTGTCGCAAACCTGCGTCACGTTGAACGACACGAGTTCATCGAGGAAGATGGGCGACGGGTCGAGCTTTATCCACCCGGAGACGATGGTATCGCCGACTCTGGCGACACTCCCTGCGGTCCCGGCGTTGTAGCCGTTGATGCAGAGCGACGGGAGGAACTGCCTGCCGTGAACCTGAAAATCATACTCGCGCCCGGCAACCCGGACCTCGAATATGGACGACTGCATGATGTTGACGTACGCCTGCGCGATGAGCGAAGCGTTCGGCCACGTCGTCGCGGTCGTCAACCCCGTGTCATACGCGCTGATGAGCGCGACGCCGATGCGGGTCACGAGGAACGTCTGACCGTTCGGCAGCTTGCCCGAATCAATCATGTTCGTTTCGTTCTTCGTCTTGCTGCCGACACGCCACGTGGCCCCGATGGGCTGCACGAAGTACGTCGAGTCGGAGGGGGTCGCGGCGAAATAACGAGTGTCCCACACCTGATGCCGTACGGCATCCCTCGCTGTCGAATACGACCCGCCTGCTCCAAGCTGAATCATATTCTTCGCGGTTTTGGTGATACTCATAAAAACCTTCTCCTTTTAATTGTGGAGGTTGGAGGTGATTTAAGGTTCACCTCCGTAAACCTTTTTTACTATCAGTGCCTGAAAAATACCGGCTGTCTTTACTACTCGATTTCGACGCTGTCCCCGCCGTACGAGATGTCGTCCCCACCGGCCTCCTGATAAGAGCTTCCGAGCGCAGGGGCATAGTCCGCTCCCGCCTGCTGATACGAGGACCCGATGACTCCCGGCTCGTCACCCGCTGTCACTCCTGCCGGGGCCTTCGCGTAAGGCAACTGCGGCAATCCGAGCATCTTCAGGTTCGATGCGATGAGATCGTACACGCCGACCCCTGCGAGAACGAGGGCCACGTCCTTCACGTCCTTCTGCTTTATCATGGAGGCGGCAACCGCGCCGACCACGACATAGATAAAGCCGAAGAAATTGATGAACATGGGCTTGCCGGTTATCTTGTCTTTCGGCAAGAAACCCGCAATAAAAGGTTTCAGAAGAAAACCTCCCCCGATGCCTGCCGCGACCTTGAGACCGCCGATAGCGACCGTGCCGATGTTGAACGGCAGGACCACGGGATTGTGCCGGTAATGCCGGAAACGCCGGGTATGGCGCGGATTGACCCGCGTGCCACGGCGCATGAGCCGCGAACGGGGACGCCTGTGCCAGCCTCCGGGACCGAAAAGCAGCGTGGGACGGTGAATACCGAACCGGGGATTGTGTCTCCGGCGCGCCGCCCTGCGCTTGTGCGTCCGACGACGCAACAGTGAGAATCTCATACTGCGCTCCTTTGAAAGAGGATTGATAAAATCCCTGCTTGAAACGGCAGGGCGTTTTAAAAGTTTTAATTGCCTTTTGGTCGGCGGAACATATCTCGAATAATCTACGATGTTAAGCCCGACCCGGTATTGTTTCCACGTTCCGCTCGTGTGCAAACGTTCCGCCTCTTTAAGACCTTTTAATGTACTTGTGTCCGCGCGCCGGTACTGCCACGGATTAGAGCGTGAACCGCACGGATTTACTTTCCGCAATCTGCGGATAAGTACCCGGTGCGTCTGCATCTCATGGCGCATCTCATTGATGTCTTTCTTGAGATGACGCAGCACCTTACCGGCAATAATTTTATTGCGGGAGCGGTGCGGATTGATAAGAGGTATAATCACGGTTCTTCTCCGATAAGCTTTTCAACGTATTGCCGGAATCTGCCCGGTAAAAATTTCGGATTTTCGGCTTGCAATGTAATCATAAAATTATCAACAACCGTACTTACCGCATCCAACAGAATAGCGGAGTTTTTCCCCCGCCTGTAAAGCTGGACGTAAGTTCTTGCAATGGTTGCCGCAATAAGCTCGTAATCTCTTTTCGTCATAAATCACCTCGCAAGATAATTGATGTCCTTCTTCAGATGACGCAGCACCTTACCGGCAATAATTTTATTGCGGGAGCGGTGGGGATTGATTAAAGGTATAATCATAAATCCATCCTGTCGGCATATTTCGCGTCGATATAATAACGAAATCTCTGTATGTCAAATAATGGATTGTCTCTTTTAAATGTCACGCAAAGGTCATTGACAATCTGATTTGTCATGGCAATCATGTGACCATATACTTTTCTGTCCCTGCCTTGACCCTGACGCGCGGCAAATAAAGATTTTATAATAGACTCTGCTATAAGGATATAATCTCTTTTCGTCATATTCACCTCGCAAGATAATAGTGTCCGACCCATCCGAGAATGACAAGGGCCAAAGCTGCATTGATAAGAGGTATAATCACCGTATTACCCCTCCAATTATTAAAAAGTTTTCCCCATCATATTTATAAAAAGAATACCCATCCCAGAAAAGAGGGATAAATAAAGTTTCTTTTTTTGAATAATTAAAACCATCAAATTTAATGGTTCTTTTATTTATAGCTTTCAGTGCTTCAAAACGTGAGTTAAAGGATAATTCCATACCGGCTTTTTTAAGTGGGACCCACGACATTCTTCCATTGTTCCCATATCCGGGTTTAACTCCACAAAGTACATATTCTAATTTTCGTTTATAATGTGTAGCCAAAAAACAATCCAGAATTTTCTCATAAATTTACCTTCTACAGTCTGTCGAGATGTATATAAGTCTTTGCTATGGTTATTGCGATAAGTTCATAATCTTTTCTTGTCATAATTTACCTCGCAAGATAATAGTGTCCGACCCATCCAAGAACGACAAAGACCAAAGCTGCGGGAATAGCGTATTTCAATGCCCACGGGACCACAACAGGATTCATCTCAAGAGTGAGCGACTGCTCCGGTCTTTTTATCGCGGTCCACATCTGCGTATCGAGCCATTTGCGCATGATAACGGTTTGCTTTTCGTCAAGGATGATTTTCGCCTTTTTATTCGGCAGCGTCACGAGCGTCGGGAGCTTGCCGGTAAGAGCCTGCACGAAAGCCGCGAATCCTCCGGCGACGAAACCATCGGCAGGTTTGCCGGTGATGGTCGTGGCATTGGACCCCATAGTCAGAGCTTCGAGGTAGTCGGTGATGTCAGCCATTACATCCTCGCATTTGTCACAATAGTTGAAACGTACTGTTTTCCGTAATTATAGTAAACTTCAAGGTCCTCCAACATCCCCTGCAAAAGAACATCAAGAGAAAAATGATTGTCCCTCGGCAGATAACCTGATTCCAGAAATCCCGTATTCGTAGCTCCGCCGAATACTATCCGGCGAGGCGTAGCGACTATTTCAAAAACATGCCATTCGCCATGCCGATCTTTGAACTCGACAGGACCGAGATATTTTCCTTTTGCCATCTCATACTCTGGCGTAGATGACCATTTACGCATTTTTCTTCCCCCACGCCCCCGCCGTCAGCGATGTCGCTATCGAAATCCCGGCAGCGGTCATAAGTCCGTATGAAACGGGACGCATCCCGTTAAAAGTCTTGAATGCCAGAAATCCGTACAACGTGACCCGCGCGTACGCAATCCACGCATCCTCGCCGACAAACGCGACCGGCGTGAACGGTAGAAATCCGAGAACGATACGGCCGGCTTTTTTCCCGGCGTTCACGCTCGGCTTCAATTCATCCACTGCTGCGCTGGCGAGTATTGTCCCATTCATATTATATAACCTTTCGCATGAACTCTATCACAACTTCTGTACCGTAAAGAGTCCCGTATTTTTTTGCGAAATGTTGTTCGAGTTTTTGTCTTATCGGTTTAAATTCTTTCCTCGCTATCTTCAGAGCTTCCGCTTCACTTGAAGCGTCACCTATAACAGAAAGAATAGACAGCTTTCCGCTTGGTAACAATATCCTCGCAATAAATTGTCGTTTTCCCATAATCATATACCCTTTCGCATGAACTCTTTTTCAAGCCTGTCCAGATCGTCCGATGTCCTGATGTATCTTTTTGCGACCTCGTTTAAAAATGAAATCCGGTAATGCTTTTTCAGTTTTTCATTTCCAGTCCTCGAATACCCCTGCGCGATTCTTTCGGCCCTCTGCATGTAAGCGTGGGCTATGTAGTACGCCATCACGCTTGGGTTCATGTTGCGGGTCGCGGCGGTAAAGTCGTGCGCGCTGCTCATCTTTTACTGCCCGTTTCTAAAAAACGAGTAAGAGCCTCGTACGCCTCTTCAGCCGATTTATATACACGAGGTCCCGAAAAATATAAATAACCTTTTACCTTTTTCATTTTTACCGACCACTTGAAATCGTTTTTGAACTTGTGATATTCTTCAAATACAACAGCCTCAAGAATAACTCGTCTTTGACCGCTCATTTTTTTATCCCTTCCCCATCGACCATAATCTGCGGCCCGATGATGTAAAGCTGTTTTCTTCCCGTCTCATCCATGCACACGACCGAAGGAGTCTCAAACTCATGCCGGTATATTGCTGATTTTCCGTCCCCGCCTCCGTTATACTTGCTGCATCGGTATTCTATCGCCGTAGCCCGACCTAAAAATATCAGCCGTTTCGGTACGTGAAAATTTACCCCCGTTGTCCGCCTCGACTCCTTACCCTGAAATTCAGCATACCTTTTTTCTGCGTCCACCCGGATTTCTCCTTATGATGACCTTCTCGACAAGCTCAAATCCCCGCCTGTTCAGTTCATTCTCCATAGCTTCAAGGACGTTGTATTCGCTCTCGGTCAGGCCGTCGCTCTGCGCTTTATTATAAAGAAACGTGACCCTGCGCTTCAGTTCAGCGAATGGTACGGTACGAAATGGCATCAGGTCCTTCTCCTGACTGTCCCGGCCATGATAAAAACGGCAATCATCACCGCAGCGGCTATGATAATCTGCGGCATGTACTTCTCGACCGTTGCCTTCACAGGGCCGGGTTCGTCACCGCGAAGGTAACTGTCCACGTCCAGATCGCCGCCTAACGCATGAACGATCATTATGGTCCTCTTATTTCTTTTTAAGCATGACGATTGCGGCAACAAGCACGAGGGCGCCTGCGCCGATTGCGACCGGAACTATCGGAAAGGCTCTTTTCTCCGAACCTGCTTTTAAAGGAGTGACATCGGCGACCGTCACCGGGGCTGCGGCAGGCAGCGAAACGGACGGCTGCTGAATGTTGGCGTTTGCGTACATGGAAACAGCCGCGCTTGCCGCGCCGCCGACTACCGGAATTTTCCCGATAGTCTTGGTCAGGAGTTTGCCGACGACGGTTTTTGAAAGGAATTTCTGGAACAGGGTCTTGCCCATGAGGTCATCTTCGCCGCATCCGCCGTAAGCGACGTTGATGTCTTCATCGTCACCGCGAAGATGGGCGACTTTTTTAACACCCCTTAACGCCCAATACGCCGGGGAAAGTCTGACGGCTTTCCTTGCGAACTTTCTGAAACCGGGGAGAAATCTGCCGACCTGAACATCCGAGGACGCGGTGAAGGAGGACATACGCTGGCCTTTCGTTAAAGTCAAGGGTTCCGTGTAAAGGACCTCTGACTCGACGTTTTCGGCCAAACGTATCGAGCAGTATTACTCTATAACTGAATATACGGTACTTTCCGGCAATAGTCAAATAAAAATATTAAATAATGACCCGTTCCGCTTCCTCGCGTTTTTCTCCGAAGGAATTGAAGCGGTATGTCGGGTCGAAAAAAATCCATTGTTTTTCCATATATAATTCAATCGCCACATGGTGCAGGACGGTCCTTCCCGGCCTGCGGATAGCGATAAAACGGTACGGAATTTTTTGCAGGTAAGCCCACGCCGCGAGCGCGAGGGCCTTACAGTCACAGTTATGGACCACAATGTCTGCGTCAGGAAGATATATACCGTGATCTCCGGTTTCAATATCATAAACATGCTTTACACCGGAATTTTCAATTTTAATGACCTTGACATTCTGTTTCCGGTATAATCGGGGGTATACACGCCAGATAGGGTTCTTCCCAAGTCCGCCATGATTGACGATATATCTTGAGGTACACCCGATGCCCAATTTTCTATAAAGCAGAACGACAGCCTCCACAAGACCTCTGCTGATACTACCGAAGCATTTTCCGCTCCGGTGATCGGAAGGTTGATGACTGTCGGCCATAAGACCTGAAAGTAAATTGTGGGCCTGCTCGCTGTTCATTTTTAAAATAGAACCTGCGTCGATATATTTATCAACGGCAGTTTTTTTGACGATAAAAGACCTTACGTAATCATTACCGGGAATATATACCCGGATATACCGGGGATGCCACGATGTTTTCCACCCCTTCCCTTCAGCGTATTTTTGTACCCACCGTTTCTGTTCTTCTTTGGGAAAACCATCCTTACCGGAAATACAGACCCTGTACCCGTCAATCCATCCATCAGAAAGATAATAACCTATGAACAAACAATCGTCATTTGTCAATTTTATGCTTCCATGCCCCGGTATATACGGGCATTGAAAAAGGCTGTCGCCTTCCATGAGATTTCCGGCAAGAACTTCATTTTCGTCGGCAAGAATACAGCGGTGATTATCGGTAGCGGTAAAATCCCCTCCGTTACTTAAAGAAAATTTACGCACCTGTAGTATACCCTTGTCAAAAACGGAAATTACTTTTGTCCAACCCTTCTTTCCCATTATGCCATCGCCAACCTTGATCTCGGAAATACGTCTGTACCCGTCAAAAGTCAAAACTCTCGTGTCCTCCGAAAGGCAATCTCCTCCATACCCTCTCATGGTCATGGTATAAGAGGGGCGCATAAGAGTCTCGACATTCGGCGGGTCGGGGCGGTACGGAAGATTTTTTATCAGGGTAAACATCTGTATAGCGGACAGGGAAGCGTATTCGACCATATCAAGGTAATATTTTTTGACCATCGCACGCATGACCGCGCCGGTCGAAGAAGCCTTGCCATCAGTCTTTATATGATATATTTTCACCGTAAGGCTTTTTTAACGTGCCAGCGGCACGTTGAAAAGGTCCTCCTGCAATCAATATACACCAAAAAACTTTTAAAATCAAGGAGGAACCCTTATGAACGACCCGAAGAAGAATGAACTGCGCGTTCCGGCAGGGGTCACGGCACAGGGAGCGGTTATGGACATCATGGAGGCGCAGGCCAAGGCCATGCTCGCCATCCCCGAAATTTTAAACGCTATTCTGGGGGAACTGTCGGTCATAGCTCTGTACTATGAGAAAAAAGGAAAAGCGGAAGGGCTGATTACCGACGAGGACCTTGACGAGGGGGCCAACGATGCCGACAGACCCTAAGCAGATACAGGGGTTTTTTATCACCTTCTCCGAAGAGGAACTGGACGACGTGCGGAAAGCCCTCGATCTGCTCGGTTATACCCCGGACGGTCAAGGTATGAAAGATTTACTCTTAGACGCGCTGTACGGCGACGGGAATGACAACGAGGAGAGCGATACTGAGCGGTTTATCAGGAAGTCCCGCGAGTACATAAAGACCCACCCCGAAACCATAAACATGGGAATAAGCGCGCTTAAAAACCTTGCCGGTATGTTCGCAAAAGTCCGCAAGTAAAACAAAGGAGGCTTGGAGTTATTCCCCCAAGCCTCCCCCTTTATGATGTCACACCGGGATTCTTATGCGTCAATTAGACGGCATCCGTTACCCACAGGTAGCCCGGTGATACGGTAACTCTCTGCATCATAGTGGACGGAAATCATAATCTGCGCGCAGATTACTTTTTCCGCTTGTCATTCAGCATGACGGGGGCAGCAAGCTGCTTCGCCATCACGGAAAGCGCGTCCTCGCCCTTGAACTCGATGAGCGGCTTCACGCCATAGCGGAATTTCGTTCCGCCCTTGGTCGAAGCGTTATACTCGACGGTGATTTCGAGGGCTATCTGCGCGCTCCCGCCCTCCTTGGCGGCTTTCTCGAACAGCGAATTGACGACCGTTTCCGCGACCTGCGGAAGGAGAACAGCCTGCGAACGGGCTTCCTCGCCGGACACGAGATTCAGGGCCGCGATTTCTCCCTTGAACTTCATGTACTGCCCGTACTGCGACTGTCCGACCTCGCGGTTGGACACGATGCCCCACACCCGCAGGACCGAGATGGCCTTGGGCTGGTTCGCCGCCGCGATTTCCTCAAGGGCGTGGGTCGTGAAACCCATCGTCGCGGTCGTGACCTTCTTCAGGAACAGAGAAATACTCATACAACTACTCCTTTGTTAAGGGTTTTATTGAAGTGACGGACCTTCACCGTCGTTATTTTTTATATGACCAAATCTTTCGCGTCAATACTTTTTTCTCTTTCATCGTTTGAAATTTCACAGTCATCCACGTTGCCGCGCAGGCCGGTCACGTCGCCGCTCAGGCCGGTCACGTTGCCGCTCAGGCCGGTCGCGTCGCCGCTCAGGCCGGTCACGTCGCCGCTCAGGCCGGTCACGTCGCCGCGCAGGCCGGTCACGTTGCCGCTCAGGCCGGTCACGTTGCCGCGCAGGCCGGTCACGTTGCCGCTCAGGCCGGTCACGTTGCCGCGCAGGCCGGTCACGTTGCCGCTCAGGCCGGTCACGTCGCCGCGCAGGCCGGTCACGTTGCCGCTCAGGCAGGGAGGAATACCAAAAATTCTTTTCCCCTCGACAAAATACCAACAATTTTCAGGACCTTTAATAACATCCTTCTTTAAAGCTCTTTTCATAAAATTTTTACTCCTGACACTTGTTTATTTGTAGTAAAAGTTCTTCAGGGTCAAACCAC